>ENA-UEQO01000020-UEQO01000020.1-human-gut-metagenome-genome-assembly--contig:-NODE-20-length-137846-cov-20.948602_pt1 | contig 137846 bp, 149 predicted proteins | sample MGYA00242938_ERZ507940 | MGnify/ENA primary metagenome ERZ507940 (study PRJEB26167, sample SAMN06115517) | human gut metagenome | host: Homo sapiens | place: China:Chongqing | collected 2014-12-03... | reverse complement strand
ATCCTGTCGCTGCAAGCACTTGGCTATGACGGTGGCGAATCTTGTCGTAATACATCAATTGAACTTTTTAGGCCACAAAGATAAGTCAAAGAACGCTTTAATCAATTATTCGATATAAACTCTATTATATAAGAAACAGATTTATGAATATATATACAGTTCGTTTGATTACTTTTTCGCCTACCCATACCTCTAAACAAGTGGGCGAGGCGATTGTTCGCGGTACGGGCATTTCCGATGTTACCCGGACAGACCTTACTTTCCACCCGGCTGGCAAATTGGAAATTCCTGAAAACACCTTGACGGTGATAACCGTCCCCGTCTATGGCGGGAAGGTGGCACCCCCGGCATTGGAGCGGATGAAAGACGTTCATGCTTCCGGCGCTCCGGCAGTGCTGGTTGCTGTGTATGGCAACCGTGCCTATGAAAAAGCATTGGTGGAGTTGGACGCATTTGCATCGGACAGAGGATTTAAAGTGATTGCCGGTGCTACGTTTGTAGGCGAGCATTCGTACAGTACGCAGCAAAATCCCATAGCTGCAGGGCGGCCGGATGCAGATGACTTGCAGTTTGCAGAAACTTTCGGCGCTAAGATACGGACTAAAATCGAAGCGGCAGCCGGCATGGATAAGCTCTATGCCGTTGACGTCAACCGTATTCAACGTCCCCGTCAGGCATTTTTTCCGTTATTCCGTTTCTTGCGGAAGGTGGTGAAACTGCGCAAAAGTGGAGTTCCTATGCCGCGTATTCCAGCTGTCGACACAGAACTTTGCAACCATTGCGGATGCTGCGTGAAGCATTGTCCGGCAGGCGCCATCGCGAAAGGCGATGAGTGTAGTACCGATGTGGAAAAGTGTATTCGCTGCTGTGCTTGTGTAAAAGGGTGTCCGCAAAAGGCCCGTACTTTTGATACGCCGTTTGCCGCCTTGCTTGCCGATTGCTTTAAGAAGCAGAAGGAAAATAGGATTATCTTGTAAGTAGATTCTGACACGGACATAAAGTTCAAAGAGTATTTTCTGCTTTTTTTGAAGCTCTATTCGGTCTGTTTTTTGTTTTTATAAAAAGCATAACGGGGTATGTGACGAATAAAAATAGAAAATATCTTCAAACAAGGAATGCTGAAGAATATTTAAGCAGGCTCTTAAGGAGAAGGATTCTTGTCGGAGAGGAGAGATGTTCTCTTCAGGTAAGAAGCCGGTAAATATAGGAGAAGAACTTTATCTCCGGCCTGAAGATGGGTGTCTTTAGGCTGAAGAGATCCGTTTTAGGTTAAAGTTCTGTGTCTCTAACCTAAAGATGAAATGGATAATGGGGTACTCTTCGGATGCAGAGTTATACCGCTTGGGTCTTAGGGTGTGGCAGGACTGTCCCCGGCGGGAAGAAGCCGGACTGTGAGTACCCGTTTTGTAGAGGCATCGATGCGGAAACGGTTGTCCGTTCTTTCACCTATCAGCCAGATAATCTCTTCGCCGCAACATAATACCCATTGCTGCTCTTTGCGCAAGAGGGAGAACTTCCGGTCGGTCATATAGTCGCTTACTTTTTTCCGGCCTTTCATGCCGAATGGAATAAAAGAGTCCCCTTGTCGCCAGGGGCGCAGAAGGAGAGGATGTGTCAGTTTGTCCGCATCAAAGCAGGCAGTGCTCTTGTCGCGGGGAATGACAAAGTCCGGGGTAAAGGCATGCTCTTCCATTGCCAGTGCGGGTTGTATGGGTTGTCGGTGTGCTTCAATCAGCAGATATTCGCGGTCTTTCACAATGCACCAATGTTCCGAAGTGAAGATTTTTCCCGGCTGTCCTTCCAGCGAACGGTATATGTCTCCGATTTGGGCGGTGTTAAAGCCGAGCGGGTATAGGATTTCAAATAGTAATGTTGCGGGGGCCGGTTCCTGCATCAGTCTCTCGATGCAGATGCCCTCTGCTGTCCGCACCCGTTTTATGCCTTCGTTTATCCCTTGTTTATATATGGCGGATGCGCTATCCAGATGCTCGGCGGTATTGAGAATGCTTTCTTTGACGGACGGGTTGATTTCCTGCATCATGGGCAACAGGTTCAAGCGTATTTTGTTACGAGTGTATTCATCCTGCAGATTGGTGCTGTCTGTTACGTAATCCTGCCCTATGCGGTTCAGATAACTGATGATTTCTTTGCGTTCCAGGCAAAGCAGCGGACGTACGATGTGCCCGTTTTTGGGGCGTATTCCCCGTAACCCGTTGATGCCCGTACCACGTATCAGGTTCAGCAGGAGGGTTTCCACGCTGTCGTCCTGGTGATGGGCTACGGCAATGGCGTCGGCATTGATTTTCTGCCGTATTTCCTCAAACCATCCGTAACGCAGTTCGCGTGCGGCCATTTCAATGGAGATATGCCGTTCTTCGGCAGTGCGCGCGGTGTCGAAGTGGACGGTGTGTAGCGGCACTTGTTGTTTTACGCAAAGTTGGCGGACAAATGCCTCATCTCTGTCGGATTCTGCACCTCGCAGGTGAAAATTACAGTGCGCAGCTTCGCAGTCGTAGCCCGACGCTTGCAACAGTCGTAATAAAGCGACGGAATCCGCACCGCCGCTTAGGGCGACAAGTACCTTGTCTGTCGGTTGCAAAAGCTGTTTCCGGTTGATATATTGTGCTACTTTTTCCTTTTCCATAGCGGCAAATATACATGTTTCTTCCCGGATTTTGTTACTTCCGTGCCGAAAGGTTACTTTGGCAGACCGTTGTCAGCTTGCTTACAATGCAGAATCGGCTCTCTTTGATACCTCTTATTTAAAAACATTCTAAATTATTTGCGCTATACGGACTTATCCTTTATCTTTGCGGCAAAAATAAAAAAGGCAGAAGACTATGCGTTTGTCCGAATTGAAAACCGGTGAGAAGGGAGTAATCGTTAAAGTGCTGGGACACGGAGGTTTCCGTAAGCGAATCGTGGAAATGGGATTTATCAAGGGGAAAACCGTTGAGGTGTTGCTGAACGCCCCTCTGAAAGACCCCATCAAGTATAAGGTGATGGGATATGAAATCTCTTTACGGCGTCAGGAAGCTGAGATGATTGAGATTGTCGGTGAAAAGGAAATGTGTCGGGAGTCCGTGCAGCTCGACTATCACGAGGGATGGAGCGAAGATATGCGTTTGGACGAAGAGGAACTGAAACGTATCGCTTTGGGAAAACGCCGCACCATCAATGTCGCTTTGGTGGGTAATCCCAATTGCGGCAAGACATCCCTTTTCAATATCGCTTCGGGTTCGCACGAGCATGTGGGTAATTACAGCGGTGTCACCGTAGATGCTAAAGAGGGGTATTTTGACTTTCAGGGGTATCATTTCCGCATCGTCGACTTGCCTGGCACTTATTCGCTTTCTGCCTATTCTCCCGAAGAGATTTATGTGCGCCATCACATCATCAACGAAACTCCGGATATCATTATTAATGTGGTGGACTCTTCCAATCTGGAACGGAACCTGTATCTCACCACCCAGTTAATTGACATGAACGTGCGCATGGTTATCGCGCTTAACATGTACGACGAACTGGAAGCAAGCGGGAACACGTTGGATTACGTAAAGCTCGGTCAGTTGTTTGGCGTGCCGATGCTGCCTACCATCAGTCGCACCGGAAAAGGCATAGAACAGCTTTTCCATATTATCATCGGCATTTACGAGGGTGGTGATTTTCTGGATAAAAAAGGTAAGATACGTGCCGAAATCCTGAATGATTTGCGCAACTGGCACAAGGAGCATGTACCCGACCACGACTTCGGCACTCATAAGGAGGAGAAAGAGCATCCGGCAGGCTTTTACCGCCACATCCACATCAATCACGGGCCGGAATTGGAGCGGAGCATTGAAGAGGTGAAACGCATAATCAGTGTCAACGAGAATATACGGTATAAATACTCCACGCGCTTTCTTGCTATTAAGTTGCTGGAGAATGACGAGGATTTGGAGAAGACCGTACAGGAGTTTCCCAATGGGAAGGATATTATTGAAGTCCGTAACCGCGAAGTGCAACGCCTGCGCAATGCAATAAACGAAGATAGCGAGCAGGCCATTACAGATGCCAAATACGGTTTTATCGCCGGCGCGCTTCGCGAAACCTATGTGGACAAGCAAGAGGACACGGCACGTACAACGCGTGTGATAGATTCCATTGTGACGCATCGCGTATGGGGGTATCCCATCTTTTTTCTGTTCCTGTATCTGATGTTTGAAGGAACATTCATCTTGGGAGATTATCCCATGCAGGGCATTGAATGGCTGGTAGGTGCGTTGGGCAGTCTGGTGCGTGACAACATGTCTGAAGGGCCGCTGAAGGATTTGTTGGTGGACGGCATTATCGGCGGTGTAGGCGGGGTGATTGTCTTTTTGCCCAATATCTTGATTCTATATTTCTTCATATCTTTGATGGAGGATTCCGGATATATGGCGCGTGCCGCCTTTATCATGGATAAGATAATGCATAAGATGGGACTGCACGGCAAGTCCTTTATCCCTCTGATTATGGGATTCGGTTGCAATGTACCGGCTATTATGGCCTCGCGTACTATTGAAAACCGGAAGAGCCGACTGGTGACCATGCTTATCAATCCGCTGATGTCATGCAGTGCACGTTTGCCTATTTATTTGCTGTTGGTGGGGGCGTTTTTCCCGAACAATGCCAGTTTGGTATTGCTGATAATCTATGCTATCGGCATTTTACTGGCTGTGGTTATGGCACGGCTTTTCTGTCGCTTTCTGGTAAAGGGAGATGACACGCCGTTTGTTATGGAGCTTCCTCCTTACCGTATACCGACGTCGAAGTCCATTTTCCGCCATACTTGGGAGAAAGGCGCGCAATATCTGCGCAAAATGGGAGGTATCATCATGGTGGCTTCCATTGTGATATGGGCGTTGGGGTATTATCCGGACCACGATGCATATCAGGATGTGGCCGAGCAGCAGGAAAACTCGTATATCGGCAGAATAGGCAAGGCTGTGGAACCGGTGATAGCGCCGTTAGGCTTTGATTGGAAATTGGGGGTCGGTATCCTTTCCGGTGTAGGGGCCAAGGAACTGGTGGTAAGTACGCTGGGAGTTCTGTATGCAGATGATGCCGAAGCCGATGCGGTGAGCTTGGGCGAACGGATTCCGATTACTCCGTTGGTGGCTTTTGGCTATATGGTGTTTGTATTGATATATTTCCCGTGCATCGCCACCTTAGCGGCCATTAAAGGAGAATCGGGCAGTTGGAAATGGGCTTTGTTTGCAGCGGTGTACACTACTGTCCTTGCATGGGTGGTGTCCTTTGCAATTTATCAGATAGGGGGGCTGTTTGGATGAGTAATTGGCAAAATTGGGCGGTAGCTCTCATTTTATTGTTGTGTATCGTCCGTATCGGACAGCGTGTTTATGCTTTTTTCATGAAAGTAAAAGAAAAACGTAATCCTTGCGAGAATTGTGCAACAGGCTGTGAATTAAAGCAATTGTACGAAAAGAAACGCTTGGAATGCAGTGACGGTAAAAAAGAAATAAAGAAAAAATGCTGTTGATAGTTGGTAGTTTCAAAAAAATGACTACCTTTGCAACCGCAAACGAGAAAGATTGGTTCCTTGGATGAGTGGCTTAGTCAGCGGTCTGCAAAACCGTGTACGGCGGTTCGAATCCGCCAGGAACCTCAATAATCCCTCTCAGATTATTTCTGAGAGGGATTTTTTTGCACGCTCGGTACGAGCATTGTCTAACAGGTGGAAGCGGAGCAACGTAAAAATCTAGAACATCGGTAACTGATAAATGAATCCCACCGATACTCTGTTTGTAGAATAGTTCTCTTGTCCGAGTGCTTTGGCGCGGGCGGTGAAGTCATAGGAGCGTCCTACGTATGTAAGGAAGAAATGCAAGTTGGTATCCATAGGATAGAACTCCACACCAGCAAAATAACCCCATGCGGTGCGGTATTTGCCTTTTTCCAAATCTCCCTGCTGTTTGGTGAGAGATGCTGTTTCATACATTCCTTTTACGAAAGCGTTCCATTTTGGTAGGAAACGGTAATTCAATTTGGTCACCATTGAAAAATAGCCGGCATCGAGAGCATTGTGTCCTTCCATACTGCCCGTTATCCCTGTTATGATACCCTTGCGGTCGATACCTTCTTTGGAGTACATGAAGTCGAGGAACATGTTGAACTTATTCAAGTTCAATTCATTACCAAATGCAAAATAATAAAGATTCTTGTCCTTTGCTTCGTTCATGATAGAGGCGGACCAGCGTGTCTTGAATATGTCATTGAAATTACCGTTCCAGTTCAGGGTGTACACAAGCGGCAGTTTGCCCGATTCTATGGCAGGCTGTTCGCCGTCTTCGGTTTCAACCCCATACGTCTTGTTGAAAGAGCCGTTGCGGCTGTCCAGTATTTGCAGGTTCAACTGCTGGTGGGCATTGATGTCATATCCGATGTTCAAACCGGTCATGAAGTTACTCATGTTCTCAATCATATCGCTGTATTCATATATTTCGATAGGATTCAAGTCGAACTCGATACCGCCGTATGCGGTACATTGCTTACCGGCAAAAATAGAAAATCCTTTTCCCAGTTTTACACCTATCCCTGCAATGTCAATGGAAGTAGGAAGGTTGTCTATGTTGCCGCTACTGTCGTTCGAGCGGTTCAGCCGTTGTCTGTATCGGTACGAAAGCCAGTTGTTGATATTTCCTTTGGCTTCAATGCGGAGTTGCCTCATTTTGAAAGCCCCTTCTTCGAAGCCGTCGCGGAAGTTTGCATCAAAGCTGCCCTGCATATTAAGGAATAAGTTGAACTTATCTTGTTTTTTCTTTACATTGGTGAGTTCTTCAAACAGGGTCTTGTTTTCAAGGAACTTCTCGTTCTTCTCCGTGCTTTGGGCGTACATGATTTGTGTACAGCCCGCAGTCAGAAGTATAAATGTGAGTTTCTTTATCATTTCTATCTGTTTTTAATATTCGTTGAAATATTCCTGAATCTGTTTCCAGTCAGTGGCTTTGGTCAGTGCAAGCATCAGCAGGACACGTGCTTTCTGGGGATTCAGTTCCTGTGATGCGACAAACTGATATTGTGCGTCGTCTACTTCTGCATCGAGCGAAGTGGGACCCGTCGGCACTCTTGACGAACGGACTACGAGGATACCTTTCTTGCGGGCTTCCGTTAATACGGGGAATATATTCTTGTGAATGTTTCCATTGCCTACTCCTGCATGGATGATACCCTTATAGCCATTGCTTAGCATCGGAGTCACCATGTCAGCCTCGATGTTTGAATAGCTGTAGACAATTCCCACTTTGGGGAGTGAGTTCAGATTGGTAACGTCAAATACCGAGCGGGTGGTGTGTTTCTTTACAGATGACATATTGTACGTGACCTTGCCGTTCAGTACATAACCGAGTGCACCCGCGTTAGGGGCTTGGAAGGTCTGCACGTCAACAGTGTTCATCTTCAATACGCTTGCAGCACCAAGCACGCTTCCGTTCATTGCCACTAAAACGCCTTTCCCTTTGGACTCTTTTGCTCCGGCCACAACGACGGCATTGTATAAGTTAAGAGGTCCGTCGGCGCTGATAGCGGTAGAGGGGCGCATTGCTCCGACCAGAACTACCGGTTTGTCGCTCTTGACTGTCAGGTTGAGGAAATAGGCCGTTTCTTCCATCGTATCGGTTCCGTGGGTAATTACGATGCCGTCGATGTCAGAGCGTTTCAGAAGCTGGTTAATTTTCTTTGCAAGAGTCAGCCATACATCATCGTTCATGTCTTGTGAACCTATCTTGACAATTTGTTCGCCGGTTACGTTAGCTATGTTTTTAAGTTCGGGTACGGCATCGAGCAGGGTACCGATGGCTACCTGTCCGGCAGTATAGTTGGTAGCGGTTGCAGATGTTCCGGTTCCGGCAATGGTTCCGCCGGTGGCAAGGATATGGATGTTAGGCTTCTGCTGGGCGAAAGCCATTGTGACGGAAAGCAGTAGCATAACGGCTACCATGCTGAGTTTTTCTAATCTTTTCATAACTTAATTTGTTTGAATTAAAAAATAGGTTAAAGGTAAATATGCTTAGAAAAATTGTATGAATAATAATCCCAAGGCTATGGCAACTGCCGTAGAGACGATACCCGGCATCATAAAAGAGTGGTTGAGTATATATTTACCGATTCGGGTGGTTCCCGTACGGTCAAAGTTGATGGCTGCAACTACGGTAGGGTAGTTCGGGATGAAGAAATACCCGTTTACGGCAGGAAACATGGCTATCAGCATATATGGCGATATGCCCAAAGCAATACCCAGCGGTACTAAAGCGCGTACTGTGGCTGCCTGGCTGTACAGCAGGATAGACATGACGAACAAAGCGATGCCGAACAGCCAGGGCATCTGGCGTACGATACCTTCGATAGAGGCGGTGAGTTGTGCCATATTTCCATTCAGGAATGTATCGCCCATCCAGGCAATGCCGAAGATGGCGATTACAGCCTGCATTCCAGCCGGGAAGACAGAGCCTTGTGTTGCTTTTATTCCGTCTGTCCTGGTTACCAGTAGAATGAGGGCGGCAGCCGAAAGCATGATGATTTCGATAATGGCGGACATCCCTAAGGAAACTGTTTTTCCGTCAATCAGGAAAGAAGGACGCATCCCTTCGAATGAGCCGAAAAGAACGATGAATGCCGTGGCAAGGATAAATATGAGTACCGAAATCATAGCATGGCGTTTGTTTGTTACATCGTCGATTTTCACTTTCTTACCGTCGAAGTAGCCCTCTGCCATACGTTTTTGATATTCCGGGTCGTCAATCAGTTCTTTTCCCACACGCATGGAGCACAATGCGCCTACCAGTACGCCGAGGATTGTTGCGGGAATCGTTATTTTGAGTATGTCGAATAAAGTGATGTCGAATCCGGCAAGCAGGCCGAGCAGTGCAACTGTAGCCGCCGAAATGGGACTTGCCGTGATAGCCTGCTGTGAAGCGATGACGGCGATACCCAGCGGACGCTCAGGTCTGATTTTGGTTTCGGTTGCAACTTCGGCAATGACGGGAAGAACCGAGTATGCCACGTGTCCTGTACCGGCTACGAAAGTAAACAGGTAGGTGACGATGGGGCTGAGGATAGTAACCTGAGACGGGTTCTTGCGCAGCAGTTTTTCCGCTAACTTTACCATGTAATCAAGTCCGCCGGCCGCCTGCATGCAGGAAGCTGCGGAAATAACGGCGGCTATCATCAACATTACGTCTATCGGTGGTGCAGTGGGTTGTAAGCCAAATACAAAAGTCAGTATGCCCAAACCTACGCCGCCCATTACTCCGAGACCTATGCCGCCTAAGCGTGCACCTATGATAATAGCGGTCAGTACAAATAATAATTGTAAAACCATATACTTATTATTTAAAAAATTAGATAAGGTTGTTATGTTCTCTACTATTGGCTAATTTCTAAAATAATCCCTTATATAACAATAACAGGGGGTGAATTTGTTGTATTTATTATTTTATATTTTCTAAATTAAGCATATATTAACTGTTTAGTAATTTGGAGTGATAACCCTGTGTATTCTTACATTTTGTCATATTATATATAGTAATATGTGTATAAAAAGGCTTGTATTAAATGTTGTTAACCTAATAATAAGTATTATTGTTTACAAAACAATTTATGTTATCTTTGGTTATTCTTTGGTGACCGCTTATTGAAATAGTTAATAAACATATATTATGAAAGAAGAACTATCTACAAAAACTCGCACAGAAAGCGATTTAATCGGCAGCCGTGAAATACCGGAAAGCGCCATGTATGGAGTACAGACTCTCAGAGGTATCGAGAATTTCCGTATCAGTAAATTTCATCTGAACGAATATCCTTTGTTTATCAACGCTCTTGCCATTACCAAAATGGGAGCAGCCATTGCCAATTCCGAACTTGGTCTGCTTACCGGGCAGCAAACGGATGCTATCCTTAAAGCCTGTAAGGAGATACTCGAAGGCAAGCACCACGAGCAGTTCCCGGTAGACATGATTCAGGGGGGAGCAGGCACCACTACCAATATGAATGCCAATGAGGTAATAGCTAATCGCGCGCTTGAAATCATGGGACATAAACGCGGCGAATACCAATACTGTTCACCGAACGATCATGTCAATCGTTCGCAGTCCACCAATGACGCTTATCCTACTGCCATACATATAGGAATGTATTATACCCACCTCAAACTTGTGAAACATTTTGAGGAGTTGATCGATGCGTTCCAACGCAAAGCCGAAGAGTTTAAACACATCATTAAAATGGGACGTACGCAGTTGGAAGATGCTGTGCCCATGACTCTCGGACAGACATTCAACGGATTTGCCAGCATTTTGCGCAATGAGATAAAGAACCTGAACTTTGCGGCAGAGGAATTCCTTACGGTCAATATGGGAGCTACCGCCATCGGCACGGGTATTGCGGCAGAACCGGAATATGCGGAGAAATGCGTGAAGGCTTTGTCGAAGCTTACCGGATGGGACGTGAAACTGTCCGGTGACTTAGTGGGAGCTACTTCGGATACCTCTTGCCTTGTAGGCTACTCCTCGGCTATGAGAAGAGTTGCGGTGAAGATGAACAAGATATGCAATGACCTTCGTCTGCTTGCATCCGGTCCGCGTTGCGGATTGGGAGAAATCAATCTTCCCGCCATGCAGCCGGGGTCTTCCATTATGCCGGGTAAGGTCAACCCGGTTATCCCTGAGGTAATGAATCAGATATCCTATAAGGTAATCGGCAACGACCTTTGTGTGGCTATGAGTGGCGAAGCAGCTCAAATGGAGCTGAATGCAATGGAACCCGTAATGGCGCAATGTTGTTTTGAGTCTGCCGATTTGCTGATGAACGGATTCGATACCCTGCGCACGCTCTGTATCGACGGTATTACCGCTAATGAGGAAGTATGCCGCAGATATGTACACGATAGCATCGGTGTGGTTACGGCTCTTAATCCGGTTATCGGTTATAAAAATTCTACCAAGATAGCCAAAGAAGCCCTTGCAACGGGAAAAGGTGTCTATGAACTGGTTCTGGAACACAACATTCTTTCCAAAGAAGATTTGGATACTATCCTGAAGCCCGAAAACATGATTAAGCCCGTGAAGTTGGACATAAAACCCAATATCTAAGGAACGGGCTTTCGGAGCGGTAAGGCTTTGAATATAAGTTGCGCGGATTTACACAGACAGCATCTAATGACCGTTCAGTCATTAGATGCTGTCTGTGTAAATCCGCGCATTTCGTGTGGGGTATGAGTTAAATATTTGCAAAGAGTTCATACTCTATTTGTTTTGTTATGCCTAATTAGTTTCTTTTGCGACAGGAAATCTATTTATGAATACTTAAAAACAAAGAAAAATGAAGCGACTCAGATCATTGGTACTTGGCCTATTCGCATTGTGCAGCATGGTAGGTATGGCGCAGGAAGCAGAGGCAGACGATACCGGTTATATTGTGAAAGTGGGGCAGGTGGCTCCCGATTTTACCGTTACGCTGACAGACGGCAGGACCGTTACGCTTTCCGATTTCCGTGGCAAGGTGGTTATGTTGCAGTTTACGGCAAGCTGGTGTGGTGTATGCCGTAAGGAGATGCCTTTTATCGAAAAGGATATATGGCAGAAGCATAAGTCCGATCCGGATTTCATGTTAATGGGCATCGACCGTGACGAGCCGTTGAATAAAGTCATAGCTTTTGGCAAGTCCACAGGCGTTACCTATCCGTTGGGATTGGACCCGGGGGCTGATATTTTCGCCAAATATGCGTTGCGCCAAGCAGGTATTACCCGTAATGTATTGATTGATAAGGAAGGACGCATCGTGATGCTCACCCGCCTTTATAATCCGGAAGAGTTCTCGGCTTTGGTTAAGAAGATTGATGAACTTCTGAAATAACCTGTTCCCGTTTAGAACGAAAAGCTTGTTCCGGCACTTAGCGACATCATGATGTCGCTCCCCTGCACATTATCCTGCATTAGCAGTTCCTTGCCGTAAATGCGGATTTTGGGTTCGAGGAATACCTTGAAGCGGCGACCCACCCGGTAAGATGTTTGCAGTCCCGCTTCTCCGCCGATAAAGAAGCGGTTCTCATGTTTCATCCGCATAGAAGCCACTATTCCGGCAAATAGCTGTACGTCGTATTTGCGTTCGGGGTCATATCCCGTCATCAGATTGGTAAGGTTCAGCATATAGTCAAGGCTTCCGCTTGCCATATCATATTCCAAGGTTTTCCCTTTCCGGTCTGTGGACAGAGGTCCGTAATCCGCTGCTAAACGGAGCGATGACAATGGGGTGAAAATGCGTCCTGCACTTATCGTGGCCATGTAGTCGAAGTAGCGTTTCGGTTCGTACCGTTTCATTTGTATGGGAACGGAGAAACCGATTGCGCCGCTTACAAAGAAAGAAGGCTTAAACAAATCACGGTTTAAAGAGCGTGCCATACGGTTTTCTTCATCGGTACGCTGTATCTCTATACCTATATTGATACTGTACAGATTGTCTGTGAACTTTTTGGCTACGTATCTGCCTTCTTCCTTTTCATTGGTCTTTAATGAATAGGATGCCAGACTGGTGCGTGGCTCTGCAAATAAAGAAACATCGCCCCAAAGCCGGTATTTAAATTGCAAGCCGCCTGTAAATCCCGTATATCCGCCTTTTGCGGGCCGATAACCATTTTCTTTTTGAATATATCCCAGTTCACCGCCCGCCAATACATTGACGGAGAATTTGGGATTGAGTTGCCTGCCGTTAAAAAAATAAGTGGCATCCAGCATACCTTCCAGGCGTCCCCCGGCGTATGCGGACATCTCATAAAACTCTTCACCGGCCGAACTCACCGAAGAGGCGATTACTTTCTTATGCCAGGTATCGGCCGATTTGAATGCCGACAGCCGTAAGCCGAATGCCGGTATCAGCCATTTGCCGGCAGACAGGCTGATGTGCGGGCCGATGGAGTTTGTCAGTCCCATTTCACTTGTCAGGCGGGAAGCTTGAAACTGCCCGCCGGCAGCGATGCTGAGAAAGGTATTGTCCAAAAAATGATTGCCTTCCAGTATGCGTATTTTGCCGAAGGGCTTCCATGCTTTCAGGCGGTAGTTCATTCCTACGGTCGCACCGTAGGTCATGTCATATTTATGCCAGTTCTTTTGGAAGGACTGGTCTATGCCGTCACTCATAATGGTGAAGCGGGGTTCCAGATAAAAGTCCACATGTGTGGTAGGGTGCAGTTTCAGTTGGAAGCCTAAATGCAGGTCGGCTACATGTTCCGCCCTGCCTGCCAATGAAGATAATTGATAGCCGACTCCCGCTACGGTCAGGAACTCGAAGATACGTCCGGGATTGTAGCCGTTGACATAGGATGATACATTCAGCAGATAATCCGCCTGCAGACCGAAACGCAATAGGGTTTCGTTGTCTATTTTGCGCGAGAAGTTACCCGCCAGCAATGAGGCACGCAGGGCATGGGCGGGGGCGAACTGCCAATTGGCGGCGATACCGCCCACGGGACCGGTGTTGAAATCCGTGTTTCCGCGCGGAATCATTTTGTCCATGCCGCCAAACAAGGAGATATACACATTGTTTTTCCATAGTGTGTCGAAAGGCACTGCATCCGGATGCTGGTAACGTCTTTGGAACATCTGCCGGGTAGCATCGAATCCTATGCCGACGGTATCTTTAGGATGCGTTGCCGGAGAAGGATTATTGCCCGCTTGCTGTTGGGCAAAGGCAAAAGGTATCAGTGTGTGCAGTACAATCAATATAATCAGTGGTTTCTTCATGATGTTCAACTCTCCATATCCGTTTAATAAAGTTTCCAGTCGCCCTGGTCGTAATATTCCATAAATTCCTTGCTGATTTCACCGTCGTTAACGGCTATTTTGTAGTATTTCTCATCCAGTTTGACAATTTCTTCCAACTTCTTGCAGGCTTCGTCAAAGTCGAGGGCGTTATCGTAGCTCCATTCATACAGTTTCTTTTCCCGGATGTAAATCACTAGTTTCATGTATTTCGTCATGGCCGTTTCGGGCAGTTCTTCCAAGGCTTTCTGTGCTTCTTTGTTGTAATTGTCCGTCTCCATAGCCATGCACATTACAATATTATTGAGCGGTGACGACTCCTTTACCAATTTGAATACCTTTTTACGTTCCTCGCCCTCCTTTACGGTGGCTGCACCCCGGTAGTCGTAGTATCCACCCAGACAGTTGGCAAATGCCTTTATCATCTGGAAGCGTTCGGTATCCGGAAGTTTGTCGGCAAGGATGCTGGCCTCTTCAAAGTTATAGGCGCGTATGTACATTGCGAGCTGGTTGGCAACGATTGTTTCGGGGTTTACCTCAGTCTTGGTTATGCTGATGCCGTCATTGAAAGAGTCCACCATGTTCACTTTCCGCTTAAGGTCAATCAGGGGTTTCAGTATCTCTACGTCGAAAGTATCCCTGCGCAGCAGTGCTATTGCAAGGTTGTTTGCCGCCAGAATCCACGGCTTTTCTTTCCCTTTCGTGTCGTAGGCCATTGTTTCCCTGTAAGCGCGCCGATAAAGTTTCTCCGCTTCTTCCGGGGCTTTTATCATCCGGAACAAATGCCAGTACTCGTATCGGGTAAACGATTTTTTGCCATCGGCGTATTGAGGGTCGTGCAAGTATTTGTCCAATATTTCATCCGGATTCAGTTCACGGAATATTTCATGTTTGTATTCGTACTGTACGGTGCGTAGTTTGGGCAACCGTTCTTTGATGATGCTGGAGTAGTAGGGCAGACGCAATACGGCGGCAAACTGCGCATCCGGATTCTTATATTTCCCGGTGATTTCCCTTATCTCCCGCGCTTCCGCAGTGAGGCTGTCCCGTTCCAGTAAATCGGCTACTTCATTCCAAGTGGCAACACGGGTTTCCGTAGGATGTTTGTATACCCGGCTCCATTTGGCGGCAGGTATTACCGAAGTGATTTTCCGTAGGGCGAAAGCCGTTCGTTGCTTGGCAAGCGCAAGGTTGCTGGCATAGCGTCCTTCGGGAGACGATACGCCGGTTATCTTAAATTCTTTCAGTGTGGTGCCCTCACCGTTTACGATGTTCATCAGGTCTTCCTGCAACTTGTTCATCTGCACCACATTGGCAGAGTCGGCAGGATCCAGTTCAGCCTTGCCCACAAGGAATGTCAGCGAAATATTGCCTGCCGTATTCCGGCGTTCGCGCCGGGGCGTTTCCTTGTATTTATCGGGGTCTAATTCAAAATCGGGGAACGAGAACTCCAGAAACTGCAACGGGCGTTTTATTTTGCAGGTAGTCATTTTCCATTCCGCTTCGTATGTAGGGTGGGTATAGTCTGCTATAATAACTTTGGACAATACACTGTAAATGCGTCTGGGGTCGGGTACGGGTACCGAGTCATTGATGTCCAGGTTGAAGCGTGTGGCATCCAGTTGGCGGCGGGTATTGATATAGGGAGCCAGTTTGTCGTTCCTGATGTCGTAGGCCATGCGGCGGTCTTGCGTCAGTCCGTATTCGGGGCCGTCCATAACTGTCGGGTCCATGTAGCTCACTATCTCTTCGGTGGTACAGTCCATGATATAAGGTTGCATGATGAGCCGGCGGTTGGGCGCGCCGTAATTGCTGGGAATGGCTACCGAGTTGTTTACAATCAGTTTGTTGCCCACTATTTTCCCGGCTACGGGCCGGGGTTGCGGGTTCGGGTTTTCTGCCACAACTTCCACCTCCTCAAGAGCGATGCCGCCGTCGATGTTGGCGTTTATCTCCTGTTTGTAATTCACTTCGCGCAGTTCGTTTTTCATTTGCACGTTAAAGATTAGCGCGCCGTTTTCCGCTACACGTATTTCATAGTATCCGTCGGCGCCTGCCACGGCATCGGCGTCGAAGAGCAATGTTCCGCCACCGCCGGTTTCAAGTGCTTTCAGGGCATCGCGTGCCGAGGCCACGGTATTGAAAGCAAAAATACGCACGGTCTCTCCCATGGGGAAGGGGCGCGGCTTTTTTTCACCTTCGGGCAGGTTCAGCACTTTGCCGGACACGATAGTGATTTGTTGCGCCATGCTTGATGCGGAAGATAAAATCATAGCAATGCAAACGGCTGATGTTATGATGAAATTTTTCATGGCGGTTATTCTTTATTTGAAGATATAGGATATGGAGACACCTATTTTGATAGGCAGCAGTTTGTAGCCGTTGGCGTTGGCTTGTGCCGTTCCGTCGGTATAGTCCTCTATGTTATCGTTTTTGTAGTATTGTTTTTGCTTGAAGTACACGGCACCGAATCCGCCGTAAAACTCTACGTTGAGGCGTCGGTTCAGGTTCAGTGCATAGCCGAAGGTAATCCCGGCGCCGGCAGCATCGCCCTGATAGATGCGGTCTCCCCATGTGATGTCGTAGGACACGCCGAGAGCGGCTATTCCCACAAATTCCCGTGTCATGGGGCGTCCGTTAAACCAATAGCGGTATTCGGGCAGAAGACCTATCATTTTGGCTTTGTTGCCGTAGATGTTGACTGCGCCGAAAGCCGAGATGTCGATACTGCTCCGTTCGCCCACAACGAATTCGCAGCCGATGTTGGGAGCCATGGCGGCAAGCATCAGGCCGTTGGTCTTTACTGCCAGTTGCTGGGCGTGCAGGGTAGGGAAACTGCAAAGTAGCAGCAGAAAGAAGATGCTGCTTAATGAGAGTGTATGGTGATTGGTTTTCGACATATCGGTTTTTAGCGTTTTGTTGGTTGGGATTTGTAAGTTCCGTTCTATTGAAATGTATGTTCCGTACCCTTGTTCCAGTCGTTTACGGAAGCTTTTGCAGCCATGCTTTGCGTATATAGGATGTTGAGGGTGGTTATGCTGCCGGCTTCCAGTACGATTAGCGGGGGAGTGTTTGCACCGGCATCGGCTTCGTCGAACACTACGATGTCTTTCTCGCTTCCGTCCGGCTCTTTTATGCTGAATGTCAAGCGGCGGAGCGCACTGATAGTCTCATGCCCGTATGGCAGCAGCAGATAATCCTTTTGAATGCCGGGTGTTCCGGGGATAAGGTTGAGCGGGGATGCTTCGTTCCGGTAATCGGAGCTGACGGATGTACCGGTGTCCGGATTGTCGGATGTGATGTCGCCTGTTTGCAGGTCCATTGTCCCTGTTTGTCCCTCACGGGTGGTAAAACCAATGCTTTGCAACACCGGGTATGAGTCCGCCGTATATTCGGGGCGGTCGGTGGATATGTTGAGGCGTAGCCGTGCCAAGGCATGTTTCAAGGAGACGGCAATGCCTGCTGCGGTTGCAGCCGCTTTCTTGCTGCCTTTGGTCTCACCGGTGTAAAGGTAGTCTGTGGCGTCCTTTGCTTCCAGAGCGGCGGTAACGGGAATGGATACTTTACCGTTTTCGTCTGCAGCGGCTGTTGCCGTATAAGGGTAATAACCGTACAGATAGAGCGTGTCCTGCCGGGCAGGGTAGTACACTTTTGTTCCTTCCGGCTGCAAACTCAGTTGTCCGCCCTCTGCATATCGATAGGGAAGATTCTGCAAGTATGGGGTGCTGAAATTACTGTCTCTCATCAGGAATATACCTATTTCATCTCCTGTATTCAGGGCCGTGCCTTCAATGACGCTTCGGCCGACGGTAGTCTCTACGGTGCATACCGATGCCCTCAGCCGCACTTCCACAGCCCTCTCCCCGTCATCGGGAAGAGGAACTGTGGCAGTGTCTGTGTCGCATCCTGCCAATAACAGGAATGAGAGGCCGAACAGGTACGATATGTTTTTCTTTTTACTCATTACACTTCTTCTGTTTTTATGCGGGTGCTTTCCGCCTTTACTCTATGGGTACGTCTACGGAGTCACCGCCCGGTTTCCAGGTAGCTAAAGTGGCGGTAGCGTTGATTTGTTGGGTGGCGTAGATGCCGATACGTACGTTGTAGTAATAGCCGGCATAGAACAAATTGTCACTTTTGCCTGAATCGACGGCGGGAGCGGGAGCATTGACGGGTATGTCGCGTACAATCAGGTCTTGCGGCACTCCACTGGCATCGGGAGCCATGATGGTGACATCCATCAGGAATTGTTCCATGTCCGGTTTCACCATCAGATAGCCTTGTATCAGCGGGTTGGCGCTTGACACGCCGTTAAGCGTATATTGTCCGCCTTCGTATTTCTGGACATAAATGTCTTTGGGAACTTCGACGGTTCCGTCGGCATTGTCGTCCGTAAAAGTAATATTGCCTTTGCCGTCGTCGGTGGCTTCCCGCATAAGCAGGGAACCGTTGTCGGTAAAGGTCAGTTTCCCGGTCAGAACGTTGAGGGTGGCCGTTGTGCCGTGGCTTTTAATGGTGATATTCTTCACTTTCATGTTTTGGACGGCTGTTCTGTCCTCTTCGGACTGCTCGGTGGCGGGAATCACGGAGAAACGCAACTGTGCCAGTTGGTGCTCGAAGTTGATGTTGGGTATCCACGGATAGTCCTGTAACTTTTCAGAGGCTGCCTGGTTCAGTTCGTGGTGATACTTCAACTGGCGGATGTATTGGGCTTTATAGCCGGTCAGGGAAGCGTCGTTCTTTACATCCTTTTTCAGGTAAATGCTGTTTGGCGCTATCTCTCCGGCGGTGGCATTGTTCCAGATGATGTCCTGCGAGCCGTCGAAGCGGGCGAATGTTATTTCCGGCTTTGCGGCACTTATGGTTTGGCCTTCCTGATAAGGGGCGTAGCCGTAGAAGCTATAGTCGTATTTCTTCTGCATCGGGTAGTAGTACACACCGTTTGCGGCATTGCCTTTATATAATGTGATTTTCTGTGCCAGGTCATTCTCCAAACCGTCCGGCTTTACGTCGGAGCCGTCTTGCTTGGGCCAAGCGGTTACTGCTGCCTGTATATTGTTCAGCAGAATTCCGTAGTTCTCCGTATCGCCCCATGCTGCGGCTCTGTTGACATCGGTAATGGCGGTGTTGGTGGTAGCGTCATTGGTGGCAAGGGCGAAAATGCCCAATCGGGTAGTAGCGCCTTCTGCCTCATCGTATAGCTTATCCAGCGGTGCGCGTGTTACGCCTACGCTGGCTCCTATACGTGTCTCTATTCCACCCAATTGGATGATTAGCCGTCCGTCCGGCGATTCGAAGTCGTTGTCGCTGACCGGTTGCTCTATTACGATATCCTCGTTTTGCGAGCAGGCTGTCATGCAAAGGGCGGCTGCCAGCATCCATAAATTCTTTTTCATGATTGTAGTGAGTAATTGGTTAAACATATCGTTGCTCTCCTATGTTCCTCGGTATGGTACTTCCGGTACCATGCTTTGGTATTCCTTGTACCAACGTTTGGTAGCTTCCGTACCAACAGTTGGTAGCTCCTGTACCACGCTTTGGTATTTCAAGTACCAACGGTTGGTAGTTCTCGTACCGCCCGTTGGTAGTTGGATTGTCCTCAGGAGTTATTTCCCGATAGAGGAGCCGGTTCTTATTTTCCGTCTTCGATGTCGGTTTCAATGTCACCACCGTCTTCCCATGCGGTCAGCACTGCGGTAACCTCTATCTTTTCGAAGCCATAGATTGTAATGTATACGTTGTAAGAAGCACCGGCCTTGAATTCTTTCACATCTTTTGAAATCTTGGACTGGTCGATGATTAAGGGAGTATCCAACTTCTCAACTTCTTTGTATGTAATCTTGTCACCGTCTGTTTCGTCTTTTGTATCTTCTACGTATTGTTTAAGGTCTATGGACAAGTTGATGTTTCCGTTAGGGAAAAACATAACAGGTTCACCCACTTGAGTTCCTTTAGCGTCGGGGTCACCTTCTGCCGGAATATTTTCATGGCCGTAAGGATACTTGGGCACTACCGGAGTGATTAAACCTTTGTCCGGGTCTAACTTGTTTTTGTTATCAACATCTTTACTGCATACAACAAAAGGAGCGGTGGAGGCTCCGTTTCTTGCGGAAGTCGTAGTAGCCAGATCCATGTCGACAACATTTACCATGTCTTTCAAGGTAATCTTAGTGACTTGCATACCGAGTGTCTTATCCTGGCCGTCAGTGCTTTTGCGTTCCACCCAATTGCTGCCTTCATATTTATAGCCGGCTGCGCTTTCACTGCCTGCCCTTACGAAGAACTTCAAACGAGCCAGCTGATGGTTGAATTTCAGGACAGGAACAATACCTTTACGGGCTGTACGGGCGCCGAACTGGTATTTCATAAGTTCCGTCCACTCGCTGCTTAGCTTGGTAGCTATGTCTTTATATAAACTTTGGTCATTGGAAGCATCGTTCTCGGCCATATCTATGGTACTGGCTGCCAATAGGTCTTGAGTACCGTTGATTGTTACATTCTTCACTTTCTTCTCATCTGCCGTAATGGTTGCATCATCGTGGGTTGCATCGTCAACATGATAACCGTAGAATGTATAGGTGCCGTTGGTCGGGTAGTATTTGTATTGAATCACGCCGTTGTCGGTATCTTCTACATAATTGTTATAGATTCTGATTGCACCGTTATTGCCTTCGGTTGCTTTGGGGGCTCTGAACTGGAGAGTTGCGTTATCGAGAATCGGAGTTTTTGCTCCTTCAGCGCCTTCTTCTGCTTCTAAGCCGGTGGCTCTGTCTACCATGTGGATATACAGTCGTTGGCTGTTCCACTTGTTGTTCTCGCCTTCTACATCGCCCACAGAGCCGGTTCCTCTGCTGAGAGCCGTAACCGTGGGTACGTCCACGCCTAATGTAATCACTGCCTTGTCATTGTTGTCGTCCGGATTACCGATACCCGGATCATTGTCCTTTGAACAGCTACTCATTACTGCGAGCGCCATTGCTGCATAGAAAAATTGCTTTTTCATACTTCATTGAATTTTTAATTAATAAAAGAAAATATATAAATCTCTGTCTGTTTCAATTTTATTCTTCTCCTATCTCTATATCTCCACCGTTTACCCACGAGGCAGCCTGTACATTCAGCTTTATATCCTGCGGACCGTATATATAGGCGCTGATGTTATATTCGCGTCCGCCCATAAACCCACTGGAGAGATAAGCGCCGTTTTCGTCTTTGTTGTACACGGCATCCTTTAAGTCGTAGCTGAAAGTCGTGATATAGGGTTCACTCCCGGTTGCGTCGGGATAATATACCGTATTTATAAGGAGCGTGGCATTGTTGCCCGGCGGCAGCAGGAAAACCCCGCCGTCTGTTGCCGGACGCTGGTTTACTTCCTTGTCCGCATCTTCTTCCCTTACTTGCATCGGATAGAGTGATTTTCCTTCTTCATCGGTCCATGCTATTTCTTTTCCCTCTGCATCACGCGCCGGTAATTTCCCCCGTTCTCCCTCTGTGGGGAAATGGACGCCTACGTTTGCAGGGTCGGACGAGGCTACAGTGAAAACGCCTTTGTTGACGCATTCTATCCAGACACCCGTGATGTAAACGATGTCTTTCGTGCTTTTGCTGGCAGGATAGAATTTTAACTTGACGTATGAAAGCTGATGCTTCATGCGGATTATGGGCCAGATGTTGCGGCGTGCCGTGTACGTGCCGTAATAGCAGCTGCGCATGAGCTGACGTTCGTCGGCGCCGAGCTGTTTCAGACGGGCAGCCTGTTCGCTGTAGTCGGCAGCTATCTTTCGCCCGTTTTCCACGTCTTCTATCAGCGCTTTGAGGTCGGCGGCAGCGGCGCACATCAGGTCTTGCGAGCCGTCTACGGTGACATCGAAGCAGATACGGTCTGCTTCGCGCTTCACTTCGCCCACTTGCGCATTGTCGTAGTAATAAGCAAAGAAGTTGAAGGCATCGAATTCTTCCTGCAAATTGTAATAGGGGATGTAGCCGGAACTTTTCCAGTTAATGAACGAGCCGTTTCCTGCATAAGCAGCCCGTTTGCCGTGCAGTTTGCATTGCTCGGCGGTGAGTCCCAGTGCCGTGCATTCTTCGGCGGAGATTTCGTCCAGACTGCCGTCGATGAGGCAATAGCGCCGGTCGGCATCTTCGGCCCGGCGATGGGCATAGGTCATTCCGTTGGGATTATCGCGCCGGAATGCGTATACGAAGAAAGTGCCGTCGGCTATGCGTTTGCTGAAGTTTGTTTCGTCTGTGGGATCCAGCACTCCCGCACCGCGTGTCAATACATTATATATAGGGTCGCTGAATGCTACCATGACAGGCAGTTGCGTCTGGTCGCCCTGGTTGTCCTGATGATTGGGGTCATAGAGCGACTCGTCGCCGGTGTACAGATTACCGCAACCGGTAACAAGCAGCAGTATGCACCATAACGGCAGAATAAGTTCGTGCCGGTGTCTCCGCTTTTGCATGCTATTGCTATATGTCAGGCGTTTCATCTTTATATCTCTATTATTATGTCATCGTCCGGATTGGTGGGATCGTGCGGTTGCCATCCCATGCCGGTATCGTTGGGTACTATCTGGTCGGCCTTTATTACTAAAGGCGTTGTGATTTCGATGTTTACATCTTCTTTGCTGTAACGCAGGTATATTTTGCCGTCGCGCACTTCAATGAGTTGTGCTGCGGTCAGTTCGTCATAGGGATTGATGGCGCCGTAGATATAGCGGCTGTTTTTCACGGGATTGCCTTCCTCATCCACTACCGGTGCACCGGAAGAATCCAGTTGGGGAGTAGATACCTGCAAGGCAACTTGCAGGATGCCCGGTCCGTTGAGATGTCCTTTTGCCGCGCTGGGGATGACGCCGAGGGTGTGGAAATGGACCACGCATCGGTAAGTACCCTCTCCGGTTTGCGTAAACTCGTCCGGTTGTACCTGATGTGCCATCCGGTAGAGGCGGGTGGTGTCCAGACAGGCGTCGGCGATGTTGAAGCGTCCGCAAGCACCGGACAATTCGATGATGGGCGCCGCGAGGTCTTCTCTTTTTATGTTTCCTTCGGTGCGGATATTGAAGACGATATTGATACGCTGGCTGATGCGTTGCATATCAAAATCCAGGATGGTCGGTTGTCCGGTTTGGATGTTTATGTTCTTTTGCACCGCATAGAATATGGGCGACTTTATTTCCTGCAGGTATTCATCGTCAGGATTGAAATCGGGCAGGTCATTGCCCTCTACGATGTCGGGCTTTTCATTGCCCATACTGCTGATTTGCAGATAAAGGTCTTTCACGCTTACCTTATTGTCGTGGATGTAATTGTCCAGATTTTCTATGCTGATGATGGGAGTAGGGGACTGCTCCGTATCGCCTGTCTGTGCCGGAACATCCGCATACTGCTCGTTGATGATAAAAATGTTGTACTCACCTCCGCGCAAGTAAAAAGAAGAAGCGGTTTCTTCCGGACTCTCTATTGAGTTATCTTCCGAATTTTCTTTTGTATTTGAAGCTGTCCGGGTGTCGAAAGACGTTTCCTGTTGCGTTATATTATTGTTTGTGGCAGGGTCTATGGATGTGTTGATGATGCCGCGGGTGCGCCAGGTGTTTATGATACGGCTTGCTACGATGTGCATTTCTGCCGGAATTTCATCTTTGCTGATGTCGCCCCAGTTGAGCCGTACACGCATGTCGGTGATGTGCGGATGTTCCGCTTCCGGACAGAGGTCTACCGAGGTGCAGGCACAGATGCAGCACAGCAGGCTGAGGGCAAGGTATGTCAGTGTCTTGTTCTTCATCCTTTATCCTCCTTTTCATCTTCTTCTTCACCGGAAGCATCTCCCTTTTCTTTGTTGGCGGCTTCCGCTTCCGGCTTTCCGTCTTTTTTCCGGTTTTTCCCGGAGTCTTTATCTTTCCTCTCTTTCTTTTCCTTGGTATGCAGTTTGGCTTTCTTGGCATTGGCAGCACGTTTGCCACGTTTGGCAGAATCTTGTGTTTCGGCTTTCTGCTTCAATTGGTCTTCACGTACTTTCAGTGCCTTGCGTATGGCTTTTTCCTGCTCGGAAGTGAGTGTATCGCTAAGTTGTATGCCCAGAGAATCGGCTACCTGTTTGCGCAGTTTGTCGGCAGCTTCTTTCAAAGCGAGTTCCTTGCGCTCTTGCTGCATCAGCTTCCATTGTTTCAGCTCTTCTTTGGTAAGCAGGCTGTCCGGACGGCTGAAGCCTTGTTTCCGTACCGCATTGTTGATGGAGTCGATGCGTTCGCGCATCTTATTTATCTTCTCATTAAGTGCCTGGCGGGTGAAGTCGCGTATCTGTACACGGCGGTACACCGATTCCTTATACTTGCTGCCTGCCGACATGAACCGGTAAACGAAAGCCACGCGTAAATCCGTTATCAGAGGGAACGGCACGATGTGCCCGCTTTTGCATTTCTCCGCTATGCGCGGGTAACAGTCGCTTTCCGCATCGTGCGTATAAACATCGTATGAGGTGTAAAGCAGTCCGGCGGAACCTCCCAGCTCCAGGTCTATGTAATTGTTGCGGTAGCCGTAAAGCGGAGCGGTATATCCCACGCTGATGCCGGCTCCGTAGGCGTTACCCTGCTTGCCTTCCTTACCGATTTTAAAGTTGTAGCTGGCGGCGTTGACATATACGCCCCAGTAATAAGCGCGTTCCTGGCGCGGATTCTTGCGCTGGGTGGTGAATACGGTTTCCTTGAGACGTGTCATCAGATTGGCATCTTTGGTGACGCCGCCTCTTTTACGGGTGCGAAAATACTGACGCCACTCTACCCGTGCATCGAATACATTGAAAATAAGGGATGGGGTGTACTTTTGCGAGGTGTTCCAGTTCCACTTTATATTGGCACCGATTGTACGTTTGTTCCGGATGGTATTGCCCAAGTCAAATTCTACGCCAATATTAGGAACGGTCAATAACCAGTCAACAGCATTTGTCTTGATACCCCAACGGTCTTTGAAAGATATTAATTCGGCTTTCGCATCGTCTTTCTTGCCGCGTTGCACCTGGGCATATGTGTTATTCAAAGTTATTGATATAAGAAAACACACTACAAGTTTTCTGGATAAAAAAAAGTAGTGCTTTTTTTTATACTCTTGTGATAAAATCACTTTCTTTTTAATATTATTTGTTTGTTTGCGACGTCAAAGATATATATTGTTTGTATAAAAACAAAACTTGTCATTAACTTTCTTTTATTTATCAGACCTTTTTTAATGTAATATATCTAAATAGCGTTTTGATTGGATAATTTTTCAATGCTTCTCTGTAATTCGGGTAGGTGTGGTATAAAAAAGAAGGTGTAAGTTTTTCCCAACGGGACTTACACCTTCTTATCTGAAAAAATAATTGTTATTTTCCTTTATGCCTGTTCGCGCGTTTCTTGCGGATTTCGGCTTTCATTTTCGCCGCACCGGAACCATGCAGGCCGGTGATATAGGTCTTTTTCTTGGCTTTGGTCTTGATTTTGTTTTCTTCTTTAGGCTTCTCTTTCTTGCCTTTGAAAACAATACCGCCCATCATTGCTTCTTCTATACTCACGTTGTTGATGTATTAAGTAATTAATAGTAATCCTCTTGTTGCAAAGTATGCCGTACAATTTACTTGGCGGGCAGTATCTCAATCCAATAATCATCGGGGTCGTTGATGAAATAGAGTCCCATGGCGGTATTTTCGAAACATACCCAGCCGTTTTCCTTGTGATATTGGCGGATTGCATCATAGTCTCCGGCCACGCGGAAGCAGAGATGGCTTTCGTTCTCGCCCAGTTCGTAGGCTTGGGGATGTTCTTTCAGGCAGGTCAGTTCCAGAAGAAAACCCGTGCTGCCGTCGGTGAGGTAGACCAGCGTGAAAGAGCCGTCCGACGACTCTTTCCGATGATGTTCCTTCAGTCCCAATGCTTGTTCGTAGAAAGCGATGCTGCGTTCCAGGTTGGTGACGTTTATATTAAAATGGTCGAATTTGCTTTTTATTTCCACTGTTGTTACTTTTTTAGGTTTATAGTATCGGTTTATTTAATTTTTGCTTTCAGGATTTCGCCGATGTATGTACGCGGCATACCTTCTATCGGGGCTTGTGACGGCACTTTCTTACATTCCAGAATGACGGAAGGCTCTGTCTGTCCGTTGGGGTAGAAGCGTACGGTATAATTCTGGGCCGCTTCCATCTGTGCATAAGGCTGTTCCGGTGACAGAATGGTGAAGATTACCGGCTTGTTGCCTGCTATCTTGCCTAACGAGCCGCCGGCATTGGCAGTCATCATCGTCATATTGAAAGGTTCTTCGCCAATTACAATCACCAGCTTGCCGTTGCCGGTCTGGATGGCATCGGCGGGAACAGCATCCGGGGCTACCTCTTTATAGGCGCTTGGTGCAGCCTGTACATTTGTTTGCGGTGCGGCGGCAACCGTAACCGTAGCCGTAGCCGGTGTTGTAGCGGTGGCCTTGGGAGTTTCTACTGTAACTTGCGTTTTGGGGGCAATCACCGTTGTACCCGAATTGACGAGCGCCTTTGTCTCTTTCTTTTCTTCTTTCTTTTCCTCTACAGGAGCTTGGGCGGCGGTGCTGGCACTTAAGGCTTCCGTTACCTCAATGCAGAGGGCATCGACGAAGTCCACAGTCTTTCTGCGCCATTTGGCAAGTCCGCGTACCAGTTTGGTTTGAGACTTGTTCAAGGCGTACTTGTCGGTAATCCATTCTTCGGCGGTATATTTCTCTTTTCCTTCGCGGTAGTTGAAACGTATCTTCTCTACTTCAAAAACACATTTTTCCGGTTGGCAGGTGACGGTGAGCTGATAAAGAATTTTCGTTCTGTCCAGTGACAATGCGGTGGAGCTGAACACAATCCATTCATCGCCGATGCCTACAATCTGTCCTTTCTCCTTGTCGGAAAAGACTACGCGGCTGTTATTCCCGTTCTTTGCCAGACGTGCATCCATCCACCTCAACAGGCGGGAGTAGATTGTGTCTTGAGACATTCCGGGGATACTGAAATCTTTGGTGAATACTACCTTGCCGTCCACTTCCGGAACAGCGCCGGCCAGATATTTGCTGTCATCCCTCTGGGCATGCAGCAAGGCAGGCATGCAAAGGCAGAACAGCACAATAAGAACCTGTGTTAAATTTTTCATAATGCTATGTTTTATTTAGTAATGTCAAAACTCTCACCCCGGCGGGAGATTGTAAGGAAACGGCAACCCCGGCTTTCGGCAAAGGTGCGGAAAGCGTTACCGCCCCGGTAATCCTCACCGAAGTGCATAGGTGCAAATATAGCGGTTTTTATCCGTTCCACGAACTGTTCCGCACCGCGCATGTAATCTTTTCCGATGCGGCTGTCCACCGGAAACATGGCTATATCTACCCGGGGAGCCTTTTGTTGCAGGTTTTTTATCTCTGCAAGAAAGTCGCCTTCCGCCTTGCGTATCTCCTGCGGAGTAGACTCTTCGCTCCAATGCCAGTTGTTCAGGTCGCCGGCATGGAACAGGCGCATGCCTTGCAAATCTATCAGGAAAGAGATGCCTACATCGGTGGAGCCGAAGGCTTCGATACGGATATTTTCGTCTTCGTAGACATCCCCCTTATTTATGTAAACGGCATCTTCCGCTGTGGCACGCCGGTGTTTCAGAATATCTTTGGAGAATATATACCGGATGTCGGGCCGCTGTTCCTTCCATGAAAGGATGTCGCGGTTGAAGTGGTCGGGGTGGAAATGCGAGGAAAGCACGTAGAGCGTTCCCGGCTTCTTTAGCAGATGGTCGTGTACGATTCCCCGGTCCGGCGCCTCTTCCGAGGAGTCTTTGTAGTAATCGATAATGACCGTTATTCCGTCCGCTTCGATCGCGAAGCCGCTGTGGTAAATATAATCAAGTTTCATTGTACGGTTTCAATTATAGCGCAATATTACAAAAAACGCCACACAAACTTCCGGTTTGGCTGTTATTTTATGCAAAAGTCCTACATCGGGACTTCAATCAGCAGGATATGCGAATCTTGCAGCGTTTCCAACTCAAAACTGTCGGTTTCGTATACTCCCATACCGTCGCGGCGGGACAGCACTGTGCCGTCTACCTTTATTTCGCCCTCTATGAGGAAGATGTACACGCCGGCGTGCGACTGGTGCAGGTGATACCCCAGCTTCTTTCCGGCCTCGACTTCTCCGATGGAGAACCATGCCTGTTGCAGCATCCCGGCAGGAGCATTGCCGTCGGGCGATACGATAAGCGAAAGTTTGTTCTTGTGCAGATAGGGACGGATGTCATAATCCTGATAGGCGGGCGGGGTATTCAGCTTTTCGGGTATTACCCAGATTTGGAGAAACTCTGCCGGTTCGGTATCGCTTCCATTCATTTCGCTGTGGTAGATGCCCGTGCCTGCACTCATGGTCTGGATGTCGCCTATGGTGATGGTACGGTTGTTTTGCTTGCTGTCGCCATGCTTCAGCTTGCCTTTCAGGGGAATGGAGATAATCTCCATATTCTTATGCGGATGGGTTCCGAAGCCTTTTCCCGGAGCTATCCGGTCGTCGTTCAGAACGCGCAGCGCGCCGAAATTCATGCGGCGGGGGTTGTAATACTTGTCAAAACTGAATGTATGGCGGCTGTCGAGCCAGTCATACGAAGAGCGTCCACGGCTTTCGGCTTTGTCTGTTACTTTTTTCATAATCTGTCTTTTTAGTGATTTATCTGTGTGTAACAAGCAGGTGGGCCTGAAAGTTTGAGCCGTGGATGATTAATGTTCTATAAACGCTTTTTTACAGTCTGACCTCGTTTTCCAGTTTCTTGTGTTCCATGAAGTCCTTTATATTCATCAGGGTAGTGGATGCGATATTGGCAAGGGCTTCACGCGTGAAGAATGCTTGGTGGGAAGTCACGATTACGTTATTGAATGACAGCAGGCGTGCCAGCGTATCGTCGTCGATAATCTTGTCCGACCGGTCTTCGTAGAAATATTCGCTCTCTTCCTCGTACACATCCAGCCCGGCAGAACCGATTTTCTTGTTTTTCAGTCCTTCTATCAGGGCATTGGTATGGATGAGCTGTCCCCGGCCGGTGTTGATAATCATCACGCCGTCCTTCATCTTACTGATGGAGTAGTCGTTAATCAGGTATCTGGTCTGCTCCGTGAGCGGGCAGTGCAGGGAGATGATGTCCGAGCTGCGGTACAGTTCGTCCAGCGTGGTGTATACCACCTGGTGCTCGCGGGCGAAATTGTAGTCGGGATACAGGTCATAGGCGAGGATGTTCATGCCGAAACCGCGCAGGATGGCGATTAATTTCTTGGCTATTTTGCCTGTGCCGATGATACCTGCCGTTTTGCCATACATGTCGAATCCCAAAAGGCCGTGCAGGGAGAAGTTGCCGTCGCGTGTGCGCCAGGTGGCACGGGGTATCTTCCGGTTGAGGGAGAGCATGAGGGCAACGGTGTATTCCGCTACCGCGTAAGGGGAGTAGGCGGGGACGCGCACCACGGTGATGCCGTTTTCCGCTGCTGCTTTCAGGTCTACATTATTATATCCGGCACAGCGCAGGGCAAGGAGTTTCACCCCGTTTGCCGCCAGTTGCCGGATAACTTCCGCGTCGGCAGTATCGTTTACGAAGATACACACGGCATCCACGCCCTGCGTCAGTATCACGTTGTTCAGGTTGAGGTGTCCTTTGTAATAGCGGAGTTCAAAACCGTATCCGCTGTTTTTTTCATTGAATGAAGTCTCGTCGTAGGGCTTGCTGCCGAAGAATGCAATAGTATATGCCATGAGATTTTAAGTTTTGGTGAATATTCGCAGGTTATTAAGTGTGCATGACTGATGCGCTTCGTATAAGTGCACTTTCTGCATTTGTTAAAAGGCGGCATGCACAAAGAATATAACGTGCGCAAAGGTAAGAATGTTCGGGACATATCCGGCAGGTTGTGCCCATAATCTGTTGTCCGGATGATGAGTGCCGGCGATAGCAGGCGCTATGTTGTTCCGACACGGAGAAAGTTTTGTTCCGTCATGGTGGAACGGAACTTTCTCCGTGGTGGAATGAAATTTACCCCATGGTGGAACGATTTGGCATCGGCTGCTTTTCCCTTTGGGCATAGGGGCAGTATATGCAAGCGGCAGGGACGGCAAATGGAGCAATCCCTTGTCTGTTTCAGCATGAATATTGGTGAATGTTTCAGTAGAAACTGTTGATTTTTTCAATTAAATTCTTCGGTTCTCCTAAATTAAATGCGCAAAATTGTTATTTATGTGCAATATTATTGTACCTTTGCGCCCGAAAACAATAAAAAAGATTTAGATGAGAAAAATTTCTTTGATTAGCATTGCGATGTTAATCGTTTCAATTCCAACTTTTGCAGGAGGTCTCCTGACAAATACAAATCAACACCCTGCCTTTCTTCGTATGCTGTCGCGCGGCGCAAACACCACCAGTGTGGATGCTGCCTTGTCCAACCCTGCGGGTCTGGCTTTCCTGCCGAAAGACGGGTTTTATACATCCTTGAGTATTCAGAGTGCGTTCCAGACAAGAAATATCGATGCTTCGTGCGAGGCTTTGGGGCTGGACAAATATTATGAAGGCAAGGCTTCTGCGCCTGTCATTCCCAGTGTGTTTGCCGCTTATAAGAAGGGCGACTGGACCATCTCCGGTTTCTTCGGCATTACCGGTGGAGGCGGAAAAGCTTCGTTCGATGACGGCTTGTCCATGTTCGATGCCATGGTGATAGGCGGATTGCTGCAACAGGGCATTCCGGGTAAAGCCTATACACTGAACAGCTACATGGACGGCAAGCAGTATATCTACTCCGTGCAGTTGGGGCTGACCTATAAGATAACGGACTGGCTATCTGCCTTTGCAGGCGGGCGCATGAACTACTTTACGGGTGGTTACAAAGGTGCGCTGAATGCCAGTGCGGCCGTTGATTTGCCTTTGCCCACCGGTGGAGCGATACCCGTTGGAACCGAGCTTATCGGCATCGACCTGGATTGCAGCCAGACCGGTTGGGGATTTACTCCGGTTATCGGTTTGGATGCTAAGTTCGGCAAACTGACGATTGGTGCGAAATACGAGTTCAAGGCCAATTTGAATATTGAAAATAACACGAAGATAAATTCGCTACGCATGATAGGCGCTCCCGAAAGTGAGCTGGAGGACTACAAACACGGTGTAAATACGCCGAACGACATTCCCGCCATGCTTTCGGTAGCTGCTGCCTATGAGTTCCTTCCTGTGCTGCGCGCATCGGTGGAGTATCACTTCTACGACGATAAGAACGCAGGCATGGCAGGTGGCAAACAGAAGTTCCTGACGAAAGGAACAAACGAGTATCTGGCCGGTATAGAGTGGGATGTTATCAAAAGACTGACCCTGAGCGGCGGTGTGCAGTTCACCGATTATGGTTTGTCCGATGACTATCAGAGTGACACAAGCTTCTCGTGCGATTCCTACTCGCTGGGTGTGGGCGCGAAGTTGCAGCTTTCGGAAAGAGCCGATTTGAATGTGGGCTATATGTGGACCAACTATGAGGATTATACCAAAACCGGCCAAAACTATCAGGGTACAAATCTGCCCGGTACAAACGTGTACAGCCGTACCAACAAGGTATTCGGCCTCAGCATAGACTATCGCTTCTGATCTTTCATAATCATTTATATACGTAAGAGAGGATGTGTCGCAAATTCGGCTGACACATCCTCTCTTTGTCTTATGCCTTTAGGGCTTTTATTTCTTTCCTTTTTATTTCTTTCCTTTTACGGATTTCCGTGCAGGTTTCAGAAGGAATATTGCACCAGCAGGTTCATGCGGTTGGCATGGTTGGTGGAATTGTCGAAGTTCGTACGCCAGCCGCGCAGATACTCCGCACCTACCTGCATGTTTGGGGTGACATTCCAGAACAGGTTTGCTACGAAATATTGTCCATAGCGGTAAGTGGACGGTTCGTTGGCAGGATACCCGTTTTCGGAATAGAGGCGTGACATGCTGTATGTGCTTGAAAGGAACACTTTCGGACTGATGTTGTATTGCAGTCCGGCATACCAGCCCAGCATCGGCAATGCTTGCATTTTGCCTGCTTCATCGGGATTGGGAACGATGTCCACGTTCAGGTTGCTGAGGTCGTTCAGGTATTGTCCGATGCCTTTCCCGTAGGTGGCTTGACCGAACACCTGCCATTGTTTGCCCAGATTGAAGGTGGTGGATGCCTGTATGCCGAAGCCGGTAACGGCATGCGCCTTGTCGCTCAGGGTGCTGGTGTAGGTCATGCTGCGGATAAGTCCGCCTACGCGCACATGGCTTTTGCTGTTCCAGCCGTACTGCGCATAAGCGGTGAAGTCGGGCATGCGCTGTTGTGCGATGTCAAGCTCGCTGTTGGTCGTGCCGTCTACCGCAGGCACTTCGACAGAGGCGTTGAAACGGAAGTTTTTCAGCCCTTTGTAGGTGTATGCCACTTGGGTGGCGCGGTAAAAGGTGGCTCCGTTAGGCCCCTGGAAATCGATGGTGGAAGGCATTGCGCCCAGGTCCATGAAGCCGCCGTAGGTGTAGCCCACCGTCACGTCGCGGAAAGACACGTAGGCATTGCGCAGTTGGAAGCCTTTGTTGGAACCGTCGCGGAAGTTGCCGGCGGTGTACACCACGAAGTCGCCAAGAATCTTGGTATGCCCCACCAGTTTCAGGAAAATGGTGGACGTGCTGGCATCCATTTGAAACTGGTTTCTGATTTTGCTCCCGTTGGGGATGTAGGCGGGGATAAAGTCGATGTTGTCGACGATGCCGCCGAAGTCGTACTCTGCCGTGGCGCGTACATAGCCGCCGATGCCCAGGGCGAACTTCCCTTTTCTGTCCGTCAGCAGGAAGCGGGGCGCTTGCGGTTCGTGGATGTAGGGCATTTGCGACTCGTTCATGATGCGGATTATCTCGTCGCCCGCTTTGTCTATGGTGACCAATACGACACCTTTGGGAGACTCATCCTCGATAATCACTTTTTTTTGTGCGTGGACTGTGAGGGCAGACAGTGCCGCACCGCACAACAGAAACATTGTTTTTAAGATTGTTTTCATTTAAGTTAGGTTTTGGTGAATGTGCTTTGAACAACTTAAATCTAAAATGGTTTTGCAGTCACCGGAAGAAAGCGTATCTTTGCGCCCGATTTAACAAGAGTGAAATCATTAGTTACATGTATGATGCCGTGAATAGCGGTCGTGTATTCTAGAACACCACGTAAAAAACAGGAATATGAAGCAAAAAGTATCTGTACCCTTTATGCTGCTGGGCATTCTGTTCAATGTCTGTCTGATAGCGGCCAATCTTCTCGAGACAAAAGTAATCCAGGTTTTCGGCATTACCGTTACTGCCGGACTGTTAGTGTTTCCCGTTTCTTATATCATCAACGACTGCATTGCCGAGGTGTGGGGCTTCCGCAAGGCGCGCCTGATTATCTGGAGCGGCTTCGCCATGAACTTCTTTGTGGTGATGTTGGGACTGATTGCCGTGGCACTGCCTGCCGCTCCCTTTTGGGACGGGGCGCCCCATTTCAACTTCGTGTTCGGCATGGCGCCGCGCATTGTTGCCGCCAGCCTGACGGCATTTCTGGTAGGTTCGTTTCTGAACGCCTACGTCATGAGCCGCATGAAAGTGGCGAGCGGCGGACGTCATTTTTCCGCACGTGCCATCTGGTCCACGGTAGTGGGCGAGACGGCCGATTCGCTGATATTCTTTCCGGTGGCGTTCGGAGGCATTATCGCATGGCAGGAATTGCTGCTGATGATGTGCACCCAGATTGTACTGAAATCCATGTACGAGGTGATAATACTGCCGGTGACAATCCGGGTGGTGAAAGCCATTAAAAGGATAGACGGTAGCGATGTCTACGACGAGGGGATTTCTTACAAGGTGTGGAAAATCAGTGAAATTTAAGTAGTAGAGTTTGTCATAAATATATAATAAGGTGAATAAAGAAGCAGCATTGGTCGTATTCAGCGGTGGGCAGGATTCGACAACTTGCCTGTTTTGGGCAAAGCGTGAGTTCAGGAAAGTATATGCGTTGAGCTTTCTGTATGGGCAGAAGCATCAGAAGGAAGTGGAGCTGGCACGGGAGATAGCACGTAAAGCGGAAGTGGAGTTCGAAGTAATGGATGTTTCCTTTATCGGCCGGCTGGGACATAACTCATTGACAGATGCCGGCATGGAGATGGACCAGGAGAAGCCGGCAGACAGCTTTCCGAATACTTTTGTGCCGGGGCGCAACCTGTTCTTCCTCAGCATTGCCGCCGTCTATGCCCGCGAGAAGGGTATCAACCGCATCGTGACGGGTGTGTCGCAAACGGATTTCAGCGGGTATCCCGATTGCAGGGACGCATTTATCAAATCGCTCAACGTAACGCTCAACCTTGCCATGGACGAGCAGTTCGTACTCCATACTCCGTTGATGTGGATTGACAAAGCCGAGACTTGGGCGCTGGCGGATGAACTGGGAGTGCTCGACCTGATTCGTCATGAGACGCTGACCTGTTACAACGGCATCCCCGGCGACGGCTGCGGACACTGCCCCGCATGCAAGCTCCGCAGAGAGGGGCTGGAGAAGTACCTGGCGGGAAAATGACGAATGTATTATACCACGAAGGAAACAGAACCGATTATAAACCGATTGTAATATGACCGAATTAAAAGACCAACTTTCCTTATTAGGAAGAAAGACAGAGTACAAGCAGGATTATGCCCCCGAAGTGCTGGAGGCATTCGACAACAAACATCCCGGTAACGATTACTGGGTACGTTTCAACTGCCCGGAGTTCACCAGCCTTTGTCCGATAACGGGACAACCCGATTTTGCGGAAATCCGCATCAGCTACATTCCCGATGTGAAAATGGTGGAGAGCAAGAGTCTGAAGCTCTATCTCTTCAGTTTCCGCAACCACGGCGCTTTCCACGAGGATTGCGTCAATATTATAATGAAAGACCTCATCCGTCTGATGAATCCCAAGTACATTGAGGTTACGGGCATCTTCACCCCGCGCGGCGGCATCTCCATTTATCCCTATGCAAACTATGGACGTCCTGGCACGAAGTACGAAAAAATGGCGGAACATCGCTTGATGAACCGCGAATAGAATGGTGGAATATACCTATCAATAGCGATTGCGGGTGTGATACTTTCTTAGCATGGCGTCGGTATAATTACCTAAAAGAGGTGATTGTGAGGTTGCTTTTTTCTAATGACCTTTGCATACGGTATTAGTAACAACTTAACAATCACTTCAAATTGAAAACAGCCATATTTAGTTTATTATTTTTCTTCTTGACGGCATGCGCCTTTCCTGTATATGCGCAGAGACCGGGCAAGACGATGATTTCAGGTAAAATCCTGTCTACGGAGAAAGAAGTCGTGGATTTTGCAACGGTCTATCTGAAAGGGACCGGTTACGGGGGAATAACCAATCAGGAAGGTATCTATCATGTGAGTGCGCCTGCGGGCGACTATACGCTGGTGGTGTCGGCCGTCGGTTATAAAACCGTAGAGAAACCGGTGACGCTGGTCAGAGGGCAAAGGGTGAGGCAGAATGTCACGATCACCCCCGAAACTCAGCAACTGGACGAAGTAACGGTGGTGTCGACGGGCGTGAGCCGTGTCAAGCGGTCGGCGTTCAACGCCGTGGCGGTGGATACGAAAGAGTTGCAGAACACTACCAGAAACCTGAGCGATGCACTGACCAAAGCGCCGGGAATGAAACTGCGCGAGTCGGGCGGGGTAGGGTCGGACATGCAGCTCATGCTGGATGGCTTCAGCGGGAAGCATGTAAAGGTCTTTATAGACGGCGTGCCGCAGGAAGGCGTCGGAAGCTCTTTTGCGCTGAACAATATCCCCGTGAATTTTGCCGACCGCATCGAGGTGTACAAGGGTGTAGTGCCGGTGGGATTCGGCACGGATGCCATCGGCGGGGTTATCAATATCGTTACGAACAAGAAACGCCGCCGCTGGTTTCTGGATGCGTCCTACTCGTACGGTTCGTTCAATACGCATAAGTCCAACGTGCACTTCGGGCAGACCTTCAAGAACGGTTTTACGTACGAAATCAACGCGTTTCAGAACTATTCGGACAATGACTACCGCATCGACTCCCCGGTGGAGGACTTTGAAACGGGCAGGATAGACCGTGACAAGAAGGTGCGCGTACGGCGCTTCAACGATACTTACCACAATGAAGCGGTTATCGGCAAGGTAGGCGTTATCGACAAGAAGTGGGCGGACCGTTTGATGTTCGGTTTCACTTACTCCAATATGTACCAGGATGTACAGACCGGCGTACGGCAGGACATCGTGTACGGACAGAAACACCGCAAGGGACATTCGCTGATGCCTTCGTTGGAGTATAACAAGCGCAACCTGTTTGCGAAGGGACTGGATGTAGTGCTGACCGTCAACTACAACAAGAACCTGACGACCAATGTGGATACTGCTTCCTATAAATACAACTGGTACGGGGAAAGGAAGCCGCTGAACTCTCCCGGAGAGCAGTCCTACCAGCACTCGCGCGCCGACAACAATAACTGGAACGGTACGTTTACCGCCAACTACCGCCTCGGCAGGATGCACACGCTGACGTTCAACCACGTGCTGAATGCTTTCAGCCGTTCCAATACTTCATTGCTTGCCAAAGAAGAGCAGTCGGATGCCATTGCCAAGGAGACCCGCAAGAATATCTCCGGCCTCTCTTACCGCCTGATGCCGTCCGAAGACTGGAACTTATCCGTATTCGGCAAGTATTACAACCAGTTTGTCGCCGGACCTGTGGCTACGGATGCCAATCAGAACGACTATGTACGCACCACCCACAGCGTACATTCCGTAGGCTATGGAGCGGCGGGCACTTACTTCATCCTGCCGGGACTGCAAGCCAAACTGTCCTATGAAAAGGCCTACCGTCTGCCCACCATCGAAGAGATGTTCGGCAATGAGGACCTGGAAATGGGCGACATCGGCATCCGGCCGGAGAACAGCGACAACATCAACCTGAACCTGAGCTATAACAAGACTTTCGGCAAACATTCCGTGTACGTGGAAGGCGGCTTTGTCTACCGTAACACCAAAGACTACATCCAGCGCAACATCACCGACCTGAGCGGCGGCAAGTCCGCAGCCACTTACGTCAATTACGGCAAGGTGCTGACGAAAGGATATAACATCTCAGCCCGTTACGGCTTTGGCAGGTGGTTGAGTGTGGGTGGCAACTTCACGCAGATGAACGTGTGCGACAATATGAAAACTTCCATATCCGGCAGTGCGGAGAATATAGCTTATAAGGAACGCATGCCCAACCTGCCTTATATCTTTGCCGATTCCGACGTGACCTTCTACTGGCGCGACCTCTGGAAAAAAGGCAATGCGCTGACCGTATCTTACGACAACCAGTACTTGCACAGCTTTACCTATTATTCTTCCAAAATCGGTTCGAATAAGGGCGACTACGTGGTTCCGAGCCAGTTCTCCCACAACCTGAGCCTTTCCTACAGTCTCCGTAGCGGACGCTACAACCTCTCGTTCGAGTGCCGGAATTTTACGGACGAGCAACTGTACGACAACTTCAGCCTGCAGAAAGCCGGACGGGCATTCTATGGAAAGGTGCGCGTATACTTCGGCAATTGAAACCATGAATCAATAACGATTAGTATAATATAATAAAACAAAACAACATGAAAAAGAATCTTTTATCGGCCGTACTTCTCACTTCTGCGATGGCAGGAACGGCATTGACATCCTGCACGGATACGGAGGTGCCGGGCGGCGGAAACAATAATGGGACTAAAGGCGATTTCGTAATTGCTTCCTCTGTCACCGCTTCGAGCAATACGACTAACGTATTGCTGACTTCCAAGACTTTGGACGAAGGCTCTGTTTCTACCATCAACAACGGACTCGTCAACGACGGCGCTTCCCAATGGGTGTTCTACAAGAACCGGTATCTCTATGGACTGACTTACAATCAGGGAAATGCCGGAACCACCCGTTCTTATGTCATGAACTCCAACCACGAAGTGCAGGCGCGTTCGGGAGAGTTTGCAGTGAAGAGATTCACTACCTACGGCATCTACGATAAGTATATCATAACCGCCTCTACCGGCGACGGACCTGCGGAGTATGCCGACGGCAACCTGTATCTGCCTAAAACCTTCCTGCTCTCTTACCTGGATGTAGCGGACGAAACCTTCAACACCAACGATACGAAAAACAAGGCCTACCAGTCCGAGAATTTCCTGGGCAACGGCGAGTTCGTGACATTGGCCGGAATTCAGGAGCATAACAACAAGATATACAGTGCAGCCGTTCCCATGGGGCTGAGCCAGTATGGCGCTGCCGTAGACGGCGGTAAGTATATATTGCCGGGCAATGAGGATTTGGTAAAGACCGAAGACGGCGGTTCCAACAGCAGCTCGTATAAGAAAGGCGAATTGCAGTGGACACAGTATCCCAATGAATGCTGGGTGGCAATCTTTGATGACGCTACGATGACAACGAAGAAACTCATCAGTACGGATAAAATCAGTTATGCCTGCGGCCGTTTCAAATCCCAGTATTACCAGACTATCTGGGAAGCCGGCAACGGTGATATTTACGTATTCTCTCCAAGCTATGCCAAGACGATGAAGGATGCCCGCCAGCAGACAATCTTGCCGGCAGGTGTGGTACGCATCCCCAATGGCCGGGAAGACTTCGACAGCTACTACTGCGACCTGGAGAAACAGAGCGGCGGAAAATCCTTCCTGCGTTGCTGGCATATTGCAGATGACTATTTCCTGTTGCTGATGTACGACCGCCCTCTGACGGAGACGGGCTTTGAAGCCAAAGAGCTGGCTGTGTTCAAAGCGGAAAGCAAGAAACTTACCTATGTCACCGGTCTTCCGTCGGCAGACCTGATTTCCGGCTTCGGCAACACTCCGTATACGGAGAACGGTTATGCCTATATGGCTGTGACTACCACCGACGGTCATCCGGCTGTTTACAAGATAGACCCGTCCAGCGCCACTGCCACAAAAGGTGTTACGGTAGAGGCTACGCAGATTACAGGTATCGGCAAGTTGAGCCCTCTTAACTGACTGCAATGAAGAAAGCATTTCGTAAAATACATCTGTGGCTGTCTGTCCCTTTCGGGCTGATTATTACGGTTATCTGCTTTTCGGGAGCTGCGCTGGTATTTGAAGACGAAGTAATGGAGCTGTGCAGGCGCGACCTCTATTATGTGGAAAAGGTAAGCGGCGATCCGCTTCCCGTGGAGTACCTGATAGAGAAAGTCTCCGAAACACTGCCGGACGGTGTTGCTGTTACAGGCATCTCCATCTCTTCCGATGCGGAACGTACCTGTCGGGTCAGTCTGTCGAAACCGCGGCGGGCATCCGTTTATGTAGACCAATATACCGGTGAGGTAAAAGGCAGGTATGAGCGTGCGCCGTTCTTCCTCACCATGTTTCGCCTGCACCGCTGGCTGCTGGACAGCATGAAGCCGGACGGCGGAATATTCTGGGGCAAGATGGTTGTAGGGGTAAGTACGCTGATGTTCGTGTTCGTACTGGTTTCGGGCATTGTCATCTGGTGGCCCCGCACAAAGAAAGCCCTGAAGAACAGCCTGAAGATTGCCGCCGATAAAGGCCGGCGCCGCTTTTGGCACGATTTGCACGTGGCGGGCGGCATGTATGCGCTTGTCTTGCTGCTGGCAATGGCGTTGACCGGGCTTACGTGGTCTTTCCCCTGGTATCGCGCAGGCTTTTATAAGGTATTCGGAGTAGAGGCCAAACAAGGGGCAGGGCATCACGATGCCCCGCAAGCGGCTGCTACTTCATATGCTTGCTGGCAGCAGGTTTATGAAGAACTGAAAGAACGTAACGACGGCTATAAACAGATTACGGTTTCCAACGGTTCTGCCACCGTATCTTTTGAACGTTTCGGCAATCAGCGGGCTTCCGACCGTTATACCTTTAATCCGCGCAACGGCGAAATCACCGGAACCGCCTTGTATAAAGATGCCGATGCTTCGGGCAAGATACGCGGCTGGATATATTCCGTGCATGTGGGCAGTTGGGGCGGTATGTTCACCCGTGTACTGACATTCATTGCCGCATTGCTGGGCGGAACGCTTCCGCTGACGGGCTATTATCTGTGGATACGGCGTATCGGCCGCAAGGCTAAAGCCGCACCGAACCGATAAGGGCAGCTCTTTGCTCTACCTATAATTTGTATCTCTTTCAGGCCTTACTTTGCCTGCATCCTTTTCTCCGGACGTGGCTAAGGTGCCGGCAGATATGTTCCCCGCCGTGAAACTAACCGTTTCCCGGTGGGGAACAACTTGTTTCACGGCGGGGAACTGTTAGTTTCTCCTGAGGAAACTTTCGTTTCCATCAGGGGAAATTATTGTTTTCATCAGGGGAAACCGAAGTTTCTCCTTAATGAAACGTTTGTTGTCTTTTATGCAGGATTGATTATCCTTCTGATTTCAGCCTCTGTTCCGCAGAATGGTCCGTGTGTTTGCAGCTTGATGGTGCACATGGCAGCGGCAAAGCAGCCTGCTTCCCGATAGGATGCGCCTTTGTTCCGCATATACAGATAGCCCACCATATAAGTATCTCCGCATCCGGTGGCATCCACTATCTGCAGGGCGGAGTAGGCGGGAATTTCATGGAACTGTCCTTTGGCATATATCAGCGAACCTTTGTCTCCCAACGTCAGCAGCACTTCTTTCACACCCCAGTCTGCAATGAGCAGGGCGGCTTCGTGAGGCTCTTTGCAGCCGGTAAGGACTTCCATTTCGGTTTCGTTGGCCTTTAAGATATGGATGTGCTTCAGGGCTTCTCTCTTTTCCGGCCAGTCTACGGGCAGCACCTTTTCATTGTCCACCTTGCGCAGGAACCCCTGAACGTCTACCGATAGCAGGCCTTTGCCCGACAGGTATTTGATGACGTCCAATGAAAAGTCGTCGGCCAGCAGACTGCCCAAGTGGATAATCCGTGCATTGACGTCCTGCAGGCCTTCCATTGTGAACGGGTCGGCCTTTGCCGTGACGCGTTGCGTACGTTCGTTCTGGTTTTCTCCGTATATGTTTTCAAAGCAGACGGAACGGGCACTGGGCAGAGCCTTTACCTCAATGCCCTCTTTCCGTATGTCTTCCACAACGTTCATCTCCGTGTGGGCAAGGGATGTGACCAATAAAAAGCCGTTCGGGTCGAGATGCTTGATGGCATGCGCAAAGTAAAAGGAAGTGCCGCCCGGCATGTATATCGTGTTCTTGGTGGTAACTATCTTGTCTTGTGTAATATAACCGATGCAGCATAAATCGTGTACACTCATTGTTCCCTATTGTTTTGATTCGTTTATTTGTAATTTTGCTGCAAAGGTAATGAATTATTGAGAAAAACGGTAATACTTTGTCAGTCCAGTATCTTCTTCATGAGTTCGTCATACTTCTTGTCGTCACCTGCCATGACCTTCAGTTGCCGGGTAAGCAGTTTGAGGTGAAGGCTTTCGTCCGCAATCAGTTTTGTCAGCAGCTTGCGGGCAATGTCTGCGGTTGGTGTACTTGCGGTAATTCGTTCCTTCACCGACTTGTAGAACCCGATAGTGGCCACTTCCGAATGCGCGGCGAGGGTGAGCGCTTCGACGGGTGTTTCGCCTATATTGACGTTCTTGCTGTCATACGGTTTGGGAAGTGTACCGCCCAGTGCTACGATGGCGTCCCGTATGTGTGCGTAATGCTTCATTTCCACCAAGGCAATGCCCAGCATCAGTTCGCCGATTTCATCTTCAAAGACGGCTTCCTGCTGGGTATATTGCAGGATAGCGGTAATTTCGGAATACTCCGCATTTTCTATGGCAGGATAGAACCATTCGGGCTGTACGCCGTCATTGGGTTTCATGTCATCGGGCTCCACCCATTCCACATCCTGGTTCGAATACTTTAGCACATCCACCAGGGCATCCGCCATTTTATCCACATAATTAATCATATCAGTTAAGTTTTAGAGTTATGTGGGGGACAACAATCGGTAAAGGCACTTGGTTTGGAGTATTTTAAAATATTCGGGAATGTTTGCAGTATATTCGTGCGATTTAACCGTTTGTGGCGTTTGTTTTGTGCCAATGCCGGCAAGATAATCCTTTTTAATTCTGTGCATATTTATATTCCGTCGGTGTCATTCCCGTTATCTTCTTGAACAGGCAGGTGAAGTGCTGTGAGTTTGCATATCCCAGCTTCCTGGCTGTCATGCCGACCGTATAATCCTTGTTCCGCGACATCTTCTTAGCCATGTCCAGCCGCATCAGTTGAAAGTATTCGTGCATGCTTTTTCCGGTCTCGAACTTGAGCAGGTCGCGGAAATAGCTAGGTGACAAGTGAAGAGCGTCTGCACAATATTCTTCTGTGGGCATCGCACCGCCTTCCAGCCTGCCGGACAAGATGTATCCGTTCAGAAGTGAATGGATTTTGTGCAGAATTATTTTATTGGCTTCGCAACGGGTAATGAACTGGCGTTCGTTGAAGCGCGCACAATAATCCAGCAATAGCTCGATATGGCGCGATATCAAAGTTTTGCTATGGCGGTCTATGGCATGCCGAAGTTCTTCTTCGATATTGCGGATGCACTCTGTGATTTTCATCTTTTCGCGCGATGAAAGATGCAGCGACTCGTTCGGTTTGTAGAAAAAGAAGGAATAGTCTCCGATGTGGTTCCCCAATGCAGTGTGCGCCATTAAATCCGGATGAAAAGTCAGCATTTGCCCTTTGGGGGCAAGCATATTGTCTATATCCAGCTTAATGGACTCGCCCGGCATACGGAATATCAGTGTGGCGTTGGAATAGTCGTAGTATTTGCGTCCGTACATAAGTTTTCCGGCTTCCCCTTCTATCAGGATAATCGTATAGAAATCACATCGGATGGTACGCTGCTCCAGATTGGCTTCGGATAGGTCAACGACACTTACCAGCGGATGCAGCGTCTTGCAGCCCATACAACAGTTACACTGATGTACGGTCTCTATATTCAGTATTTCTTTTTTCATAAGGATAATCTTATCGGCATCCTTTATATTTGCAGCTTTCTGTATTCTCCGGGTGTATATCCCGTATTCTTCTTGAAAATGCGATTGAAATGCTGCGAATATTGGAATCCCAGTTCATAGGCAATCTGGCTGACCGTCTTTTCCGTTCCTGCAATCATCTCTTTGGCTATGTCAATCATTCTGGTCTGGATGTATTCCTGTGCGCTTTTTCCGGTTTCTTTCTTTATCAGGTCACCGAAGTAGTTGGGTGACAGGAACACTTTGTCGGCGAAGTATTTTACGGAAGGCAGTCCGTCTGTTTGCGGTTTGTCGCTTTGGAAATAATCGTCGAGCAAGGCTTCGAATTTTACCAGTACGCTTTTATTACTTTCCGAACGGGTAATGAATTGTCTTTCGTAGAAGCGCATGCAGTAATCCAGCAGCAGTTCGATGTTCCGTGAAATCAGACGTTTGCTGTGCTTGTCGATCGGATGTTGGAGTTCCATTCTTATTTTCTCCAGACAATCTGTGAATATGCTTTTTTCTTCTTCGGATAGGTGCAGGGCTTCGGCCGAGGCGTACGAAAAGAATGAATAATGTTTGATGTCTTGTCCTAAAGAAGTTCCTTTAATCAAGTCGGGGTGAAACAGCAGGCCGTGGGCGTTCGGCCGTACTCCTTGCGGCATGTCCACCTCAACCACCTGTCCCGGGGCAAAGCTGGTGACCGTTCCTTCCTGATAATCGTAAATCTGCCGGCCATAACGGATGTCTCCGCATTTGACGTTTTTCAGGAAAAGGGCATACACCCCATAGTTCATCGTGAAATGCGTTGGAAATCTGGTGGCTTCCGACAGGTTTACCACACTTACCAGCGGGTGTAGTGTTTCGAGTCCGAAGAGTCGGTTGTATTGGTCTACCGTGTCCAGTTTAATAACTTCTTTCATAAGGTATTGTTCTTTAGTTCTACGCAAATGTAGAGAATAAAAGCATAGGTAGTACACCTCTCCGCACAGAAACAGTAAATAGGTTACAAATGTCCGTAATTCATTCACACGAGCGCTGCCGCCATTCGTTTACATTTGCAGTGTAATCTATGTAATATTCAGAACCATGACACTTGATAATTTTTTAGAATATGTAAAGACACGAAAAGCTCTTGACACGGAAGATATACATCGTTTTATGGATGAAATGAGCAATGAGGCAAGACGCATCACATTCAAACTGAATGCATCTTTCCATGCTCCGGATGAGGTGAGAGCATTACTCTCCGAACTCTTTGGAAAGCCCGTTCTACCCTCACTGCGGGTGTTCCCGCCGTTTTATACGGATTTCGGAAAGAATATTGAAATCGGTAATGATGTATTTATCAATGCCTGCTGCCATTTTCAGGATCACGGCGGGGTTACATTGGGAGACGGTTGCCAGATAGGACATAACGTCGTTTTTGCAACCCTCAACCACGGACTTGCTCCCGAAGACCGCCATACGACTTATCCTGCACCTATTATACTTGGCAGGAATGTGTGGGTAGGCTCAAATTCCACTATTCTGCAAGGCGTGACGATTGGCGATAATGCGGTGGTGGCAGCCGGGGCGGTGGTGACAAAAGATGTTCCGGCGGATGCAATCGTAGGGGGAGTGCCAGCCAAGGTTATCAAATATATCCGATAACTCCATTCATCGCCATGATAATGATTTTGGTAATACGGTCTGCTTTAGTTTGTTCTGTTTTTGCAGAATTAACCCAATCAACGAGCGCCTTTTTCTGAACGTTACTATATGCTTCAATCTTTTCCTGTGCGCCCTCTTCATGTTGCATACACAAAAGTAACTCTTCCGTTATCCGGTTCTTTTCAACCTCATGATATAGTAAACAGAGCATCATACAGATGCTTTTCATGCTTTTTCTTGAAATAATTTAAAGCAAGTGCTTATAGTTTAAAACTTTGTACTATATTTAAAATTGAATTACATCCGGTAGAGAAATAGGTTTGTCTTTGTTCCGGATGATTATAGGGAAAGAGCGGATAAGAAGTGAAAAAGAAATTAGTGAAAAAGTATGACTCTATAAGAAAGAATTCAATAGATTTGCTTTGAGAAAAATAAGTAAAATGAGGGCTGAATTATGAATATCATAGAACGTATAGACAGACCTTGTGAATATGTAGAAGTGGCACAGACAGCCTTGATTGCCTGCCAATACCTATATTTATGGTTGTTTGCCGGACCGGATGATGCCTATAAGGTATATTCGCTGGCAATCCTGATGGCATTTGAATTTGTTATGGTGCATTCGGGACTTTTTATGGCAGCTATGCCGCTCAAGGCTTCAATACGGCTGTTTATTCCGTTGTATGGGCTTTTTGCATTTGCATTTGGGCATTCAATGCGGGAGGGGGATTATACAATCATCATTCTTTACCTTGCAACTGTGCTCAACAGAATGCGTTTCGCTTTTTTCAATGTCAGTAAATCGGTCAAGCAGCGGGTAGTCAGACAATCGATGATTGCCTTGGCCGTTTATTTTGTGTTGACGGTATCGGTGGTATGTGCAGAATCTGTCATTCCTTCTTTCAGCTTAGGAACAGCTTTTTCCGAATCGGCATCCTATACCCGTGAAGTACGTGCCGGAGGATTGTTTGTTGAAAAGCCTTATGTACCAATATGTCTCGGATTTCTGTATTACAGTGTACTTTCTTTTTTTAATTTCAAAACTGTATGGCGGGAACGTGCTTTCATTAAAAGAAGATGCACCGGAGGCTATACTGAAGAAGTGACAAATAAGAGACAACAGAAAAATAAATAATTATGAAAAATGCGATTTTAACAATTGTGCTGTCAGGTATGGCACTATTCTTATAATAAAGTGGTTGCTCTTGAAAAGAAAGGCACGAATGATATTTGAAGCGTTGCACAAGTTTGAAGCAGGGATATTGAAAAAAATCATTCCGGTACTTCACAGTCCGGAATGAAAGCATAATGTTACAAGAGTTTTATGAATGAGAGATCAGAATATCTTTTTACCTTTTTTACTAATACGTTCTAATTAACACTTTGGTTTCTATCTTACAAATCTACTGTAGGTTTCAATGATAGTATAACAAAGGCTGTGCCAAAAACGGTATAAAAAGGTAAGTGGTTTAATATCAGTTATGTAATGCTGATGGCTTTTGCGCTATTGTGGAAAATTATACAATAATTCCACATTAATATTCCACAATTCCACATTAAGATGAAAAACTATTGTTTCCTATCTTGTTGATATTTAGTTCTCTATCTTGTATTTCTAATTTTGGCACAGCATTTGTCCGGAGTTTTATGTCCTAAGATGTAGACTAACTGAATTATTCCAAGCTTATAGTTGTGTAAAGTTAGTATTGATAATGTTTAAGAGATAGTGTTCTCGTAAAAATGTTGTAGTGTCGTCCCGGTGTTGTGAAACATCGGGACGATATTGTTTTGGTAAGCAGCAGAAAAATGAGTCTTTGCGCTTTCCGGCAAGGGGTAAAAGTCAGCCATCCGTTATCCCGGACTATTCCTATTATTATGCGTTTCAGGTGCTTTTTCACTTGACCCTAAAAAGACCCTGAATTTGCACCTGACATACTTCGTAGAAACGCTATATTCTGCTTCACCTCAAACAAACAAAAAAGCCCTAATTCTGTTGAGAATCAGAGCTTTTTCTAATTTTGCTTTCTTGAGAAGCGGTGCGTACGGGTTACGAACATAGGAGTGTTATGATACACAATGACATATATTGACACATATAATCACTATAAAAGACAATAAAGCTTGTATCTGTGTGTGTCATAGCGTATCACCATATATCTCATAATTGAGACCCAGATTGAGACCTTCCTATATTGACTTGACAAGCTGTCATATTTACTAGGTATGCGTTATATATCACCAAATCACACTATGACAAGCAGTCATATCTTATTGGCAAGGAATGGCTCTTGAAATTCTTATTGTAAATCAATAAAATTTCAACTTTATGAACAAAAAAGAATTGACCAATGCAATCGCTAATAAGACAGGATTAAGCAAAACCGAATCACTGAATGCCTTAAATGCTGTAATGGAAATCATTACAGAGGAAATGAAGCAGAACAAACAGATTATTCTTATCGGCTTTGGAACATTCTCCGTGAAGAAAAAGGCAGCACGTAAAGGAATGAATCCCACAACATTTGCTCCAATCGAAATTCCTGCTAAAAAGGTCGTGAACTTCAAGCCAAGCATCTATCTTAACAACACCCTCAATCAGAGGAAAAGGAAACGAATTAGCAAAGTGGATAATAAGAGCTAACACCCTATACTTGCTATAATATCATTGAGTGCATCTTCAGCTTTTTGGTCATAATTTAGAGCGGATAAGTGGTTTTCAAGTTCATCAAAACCATTTGTCCGCTCGATTAGTAACAGTAAGGTCTGTAAATCCTTGAAATCTGTAGTTTTGCGCTGTGCATTATTGCAGTTCACATAACGGTCGAACTTGGATGCAAAGAGATATATCGGAGACATGACCTTAATACCATTGACAGTATAGCCGAACTTGCTGTTATTACGGTCGTAGTCTATCAATATATCCGTGTCTGTATGAATGGTGGAAGATTCCAAAGAAAACATATAGTCTGAATCCTCCTTAACCACAAACCCTAATGTACTCTTGATATGGCGGATAAATCTGTCTTTATGCCTGTTATTATATGTTGTCCAAAAGTCAAGGTCATTATTGGATCTACTTCTCCAAAAAGGAATGGAGTAATATCTGCATAACAAGTCTATTGCCGTTCCCCCGATAAGATACAAGCCATATCGGGTGGCGGTCTTTACAATCTTGGTATCGTATGGAGTGTATTGTTGGAATAGTGGTAGTGTATTGCTCATTGGTTGATAAGGTCAGAGTTAATAATCAGGTAGCCGTCCAATTCTTGGCTGTCGTCCGTATGCAGATAATCACCTATAATATCCCATACCAAAGCAGAGCCTATAACCGATTGGAACAGGCTAGTAAGGTTATAGACATCTTCCAATGTGAGCTTGCAATTTTCTTTCCCTACAAACAGCAATTTGCATTTCTCATTGGGTTCTATCTTGATAAGGCTTGCAGTGATTGGACGGATAATTTCATTAGTCAGATTGGTATAATCAAGCGACAGAGTGCAATTACCCTCTTTGCTTATTATCTTGAATTTGAATATTTTCCTTTGCATTGGATTTTTTGCGTCAAAGGTAGGTTGGTGATTACGACAGAATTAGACGTAGGTAAAAGAAAAAAGCCACAACCCTGTCGGGTCATGGCTCAAATTACTGGTTTAAGATTTGTGTTTATTTTTTATTCTTCAAGAAACTCAAGTCAGGTTCATGGTAACGGCTTGATTTCAGTATCTTTCCGTCTTCACGGTAGATTGGCTTGCCGTTCTCGTCTAACTTGCTCATATTGCTTTCGTGTACCGCATCAAAGATACGCTCAAACTCGTCCTGTAATCCGTGAGAAATAACTGTACCCAATAAAGTATAGGCAATGTCTACTAATTCTTTGGCTACTGCCTGTAAGCGTTCATCTTCACTGTCTCCTGTGATTGCGTATTCCTCTGCATACTCGTCCACTTCCTCTTTCATTACTCTCATACGCAGTTCATGTAGTTCTTGTGGAATGCATAAGGTAGGACATTCGTTCATATACAGTCCAAATGCCTTGTGGAACTCTTCTAATTGTTTAAGTTGCTTTTTCATATCATTTGATTTGTACAATTGTGGTAATAGTGCTGACTGGTAGTGTTTCTGAAATTGCTACATTTCCGTTCTCGTCTATTGTGCCGATAACAGACTGGCTGTCTGTATATCTGAAACCAGAGAAGTGCAGAAACTCACTTCCTTCCATTGTGTATATGTAGCGCAAATCTATACCCTCATTTGCTAAATCTACAGTTCTACTGCTGTAATCTCTTAATGATACAATGGTTAGTTTGTCCACGCTATTCTGTATGAATGATGCGGTAGTAGTGGTATAAGAGTTTTTCTGAAAGAATCCCCACAAATCAGCTTCTATTTTGGTTATACTATAATCATTCATATTAAATTCATAGAAACCTCCTGCCGAAATTATAACAGAGTTCTTGAACTGATTCCATAATGTACAAATCTTATATTCAGGTTCATAAAAATCAGTAGTCACTTTAACAGCTTCTTCTCCTAGTAAGCTATTTCCATTATCTGATAGCTTGGTTATTGTTAGATAATTATCATTATCTTGTTTTCCAATAGCAGTCAGATACAAGTCTCTTTTATCAGGAGAAATAAATCCTGCTCCATACGTGCTTCCCTTGATAAACTGTCCTATGGTATATTGACGACTCCCCGAATATGGACGAATATAGCGCATATCATAGAAGCATGTACCTTGATTATTAATAACAAACCAGTCATACTTCATTTCATTGTAGAAGTAATCTTCTGAATTGATTTCTGCATAATTTTCTATTTTAAGATCTGATGGGTCTTGCGTGTATATTTTAAAAAGTATAGGTTTAATTTTACCTGCCCAACTATAATAATGATATAATGGCATATAAATATTTCCATCATTATCTGTAATAGCTTTTCCACCGTTTAATCCAACATTAACAATGCCCGATTTATCACCTATCTTTACATTTCCTTTTATTTCAAATACAGATTCTGTTTGCTTGTCAATCAAATAAGAATATCCGAAAGGACTGACAGTTACCATATCACTTGGTAATTCATTTCCATTTTCGTCATATTGCGGTTTGTCTTTTTCCAATTTGACAGGAGAATCAGTATTTACCAAAAGATATTTCTCGTTAATATCCCATATATTGGTAATATCCTTTACCTCTACCGTATCTCCTTTTTCGGTTATCCATCCAAGTTGCATATCCGTACCATCCTTTTTTATCTGTCTGTATTGGATAGAAGATGAACGGGTATTGTTTTCACTGCCGTAGATGTATTTTGCATCCTTGATATTCAGTCCAACCAATACAGGACTATTATTTCCGTTGTCTTCATTTGGGTTGCCCATATCTTCCTTGTCGCTACAAGCAGCCAAGAATATTGCTGCACCCAATAAGATTAAATTCTTGATTTTCATTTTCCTATTATTCTATTGATATTACTATTCAGTTCTATTAATCCAACTTCTGCCAAGTCTTTCAGTTTATTGTTATGGGAAATTACAAGAGGGTGTTTAGGACAACCCTTAACGGTAGAGCCGTATGCCTTGAAGTGGTAGTTTGCATTGAACAGACAGATAATACCGTCAATTCCTTTCTCAGTGTTTCCAAACAACAAGTCATACAGATATTTTCTCTTTCTGATGATATTACCCCAAGCACACCATACATCTGCTTCCTTGATTTCGGATAACAAGTTTTTTATAGCACTGAGATTATTACGATGTATTTCCATATTGGGTTCTATATCCATATCATTGGGATTGGTTGCACGTTGTGGATATACGTTGAGCATATACCATGCTCCATATTCTCCGCTGTTTTTGGCATATTTCTGTACTCTCTTTAGTGTCGGGTCAAGCTGTTCGGGTATAGCCGTGCTTGGATTTATGCCGATACAGATTAATGCTTTCTTGCAAGAGGTATCAAATTTCTCTCCCAATACATATCTCACTCCTGTAACTTCATAGCCGTTTATATTTTGGCTTTCTGCTGTTTCCTCATACTCATACAGCCATTCTTTTTCTATAATTTTCTTTCCCATAATCCTTGATTTATAATCAGTTGCTAAGTAATACTAAGCACAAAGATAAATCTTTTCCTCAACTTTACAATCTGTTAATCAGAGTTTTTTGCATGAAGTCAAAGGTTGATATATTTGTCATACAGAAAGTAAAGGAGAAGCGCAAGGAACTTGGCATATCGCAGCGTGGTATGGCTGAGATTCTCGGCTGTTCCCCCAGCTTCATCGGACAGATAGAGAGCGACAAATTCGACATGAAATACAGCGTTCATCAGTTGTATGTCATAGCACAGGAATTTGAGTGTTCTCCTGCCGATTTCTTTCCTCCTTTTGATACAGACTTGTAAGTTTTCTGCAAATATCGGATTATGGGTACGACAGATTAAGTCGGTGGTTTTGCCTTTTTCATTGTATTTCTTGGTTTATAGGTAAAAAATAACCGCTACATTGCTGTAACGGTCTCTGTAATTGCTCAATCATTGTATTTTAAGAGTGATTGCATTATCCTTTCCTTAATCTTGTTTCGCAGCGAGGGTGGAGACAATACCTCAATATGCTCTCCATAACTCATTATCTTGTTTTCCAATTCTGGGTTTATTATCAGATGCAGGGTTATTGTGTCTCCGTTTATGCTTTGAGAGGAATGTATCGGCAGGGATTGGATATAAGGCAGCATAACGGCAGATACTTTCAATCTTACTTCCTCTATCGGAGCATTGGGGTTATTATAGGGTTCATATACCAATCCATACACATTATCAAATTTCTTTGCTGTATTTTCCAATTCTGCTATGCGTTGGAATATCCTATCTGTTACCTTTATTTGTCTTATTCTGTCAAGTCCGAATGTTCGGAATGTTTTCATATCCTCACAATAGGCAAACAGATACCACATTCCCTCAAACTCTTTCAAGAGATAAGGCTCTACGGTATAGGTGGTCTGTTCTCCTGTCTGGTAACTGTAATGTGTAATGCTTATAACCTGTCGGTATTGTATGGCTCTAAGCAGCCAACCTATATGCTCAACTCCCTTTGATTTCGGATTGGGGCTGATTGACACATAGCCCAATACCCTGTTTTTATCTTTGAGGGTAGAGAGGGCTATATCAGAACTTTCAGCCAATCCGATGAAATACAGTAATTGGTCAAGATACAATACACTATTTTTCAGAGCATAATAACCATTTCTTTGTTCATCATATATTATATCAATATCAAAGTTACTTCGTATTTCCGCCAAGTCTCTTTGGAATGTCCTTTCTCCGATTTCCACATCGTACCGCTTCATATACTCCATTAGGGTATGCTTGCTCGGATAGTCATTCTGCAATATCCTGCGGATTATCAGATAATGTCTGCGTATTGTATTCTTTGTTGGCATATTATTTTGCTATTTGGAAGAATGAGTGTTTTTGTAATGCAATGGCATTTTCTTCTTTCGATACTCTGATATATCTCATGAAGCTGGATTCCGTGCTATGTCCTGTTATCTGCATTATAGACAGGCTTGGTATTCCTGCCCTGTAAGCATTGGTCGCAAAGCTCCTTCGGGCTGTATGGCTGGTTACCATATCACATTTCTCATAAGTTACCTCATGGCGGACACCGCCTTCTGTCTCCACGACCGATACAAAGTTAGTAATTCCAGCCTTACGGCACAATCTTTTTAACACCCTGTTTGTGCTTTGGTTGGATTGAGCCTTGGGAGGTCGGTTTCCATTTTTTCGGAATATAGCTTCTACTTTAGGGTGCATAGGTATTACCACAAGTGTACCTGTCTTTTGGGTTATGATGGTCATTAGCTTTTGGTCAAAGTCAAGATGTTTCTGCTCAAGCCGTGCTATGTCAGAATAACGCAAACCTGTATAGCTGGATATGATGAAGCAGTCTCTTACACAAGTTTCACTTTCTGACAGGTTCAATTCGTACAGGCGGTTCAATTCCTTTTCAGTCAGATATACCGTTTCAATGTTTTCTTTGTATGCCTTAAATTCCTTTCGCTTGAAATCCTCATTGGTAGTATAGTGGTTGTCATAGGCATAACGGATGACTGCCTTTATACTCTTTACGAATTTTCCTATCACATTAGGCCTGTATTTCCCACGAGAATGGCTTGCCTCGTTCATATACTTTACAAAGTCATTATAGAAGTCAAGTGTCATGTCATTTAAGGTCAGCTTAACATGGCGGTCTGCGCAATAGCGTTTGACTATATTCCGTGTTGAGATATAATTCCTTATCGTTCCCGATACCAGTCTGCTTCCCTTGCTGTTCAGTATCGTTCCGTTCTGACAGAGCGAGATATAATACTCCATGAAGCTGTCAAAGTCTGCAAAGGTTCGTTTTTCTTTGATTTCTCTTTGTAATTCTTTCTTCAATTCATTCCTGACCAAAGAGACCGTTGCGTATATGTCGTGCAGCTTGATTGTTTCCAAGACTTTTATAAGAGCATTGGTGGTTTTCTCTATCTCCTTGTTGATATTGCGCAATATCATCTGTAAGCGAGGGTTACCTTTGAGGTCTGGATTCCGTTTTGCATCCTCAATCGCACATCCTACAACGCTGTCCCAATGCTTCGGGTGAATTTTGTAATCGGACGGCAGGTAGTATGTCAGCCGTTCCCCATTGATATTCACCCTTACCCTTACCAATGACATTTCCTTTTTGGCATTCTTCAGAGAGAAGCGGATTGCAGTTTTCCCGTAGAATAATTCTTTCATCATATTATTTGATTTTTTTAATAATTTCTTTTCAAGAATTATTCCTTGTGTATATCTTTTGGTTTCATCAGTCAGAGTGACTTTTCTTTTATTGAGCATTGGGAGAGTATTACCTAATTCCAATGCTCATATTGCCTGTCAGTCAGATAGTAATCCTCTTATTTCAGCCAGCACACTATTATCTTTGGGCTCACCCATCTTTAGTGTCTTGGCTATTTCCGCCATCTTCTTCATCTGCTTTCCCAATGTACCACGTGACTTATAGGATATGCTATCCTTTATGCTTTGCTCTATCCTCTTGAGGTCTCCGTTGTAGGATTTCACATAGTTGTACATAAGGAGGTCATTAATGTTGTTCATGGCTGGATATCCCACGACAGTTTCTGCTGTAAACACCTTGTTGAATTGCCTTAATAATGGATTGTCTTCCACCATCTTTAGGCTGTTCCATGACGTATCTAATATTTTCAGTTCATTCCTGATTTTCTTTTTTCCCTCAAGGCGCATTTCCACTCTTGTTTTTCCCTCAAAGTATTCTTTTATTTCATTACGCTTGCCAGTCATCAAGAGGAAGGCATTATTCTTATTCAGCAATATTTCCGTTTCCTTGTCATAGAGTATAATCTCTTCCCTATCGTATATGGATTGTACATCACTTACAAATGTGATTCCTGTGTTATTATATCTTGTCCACTTATATCGTCTGTAATTCCCTACAAGACGGTTTAGCGCATTCAGTTTATCATCCGTAAGTTTCATATCTATATCTTTAGTTATATGTAGTTTGGAGAATTGACAGTCTTTCATAATGGCATTCTCGTCCAATTTGCATATACCAAGCCTGTTGATATTCTGTAAGCATTCCATAAAGTTATAATAACATATCAAATGTGGATAATTGCCTAACAGAATTTTTGACGAGAACTCTATTTTCAATTCCTTACTACGATAGTTGACATAGATGCGTAGTTCAAATGGTATATGATTGCTTCTGCGTGAGGAGTATAATGCAGATTTGACTTCTCCTGTTGTGGTATCAACATCTCTCATAAATAACTCGTCAGTATAGGATAACAGATTCTTGCTGTCAGATACAAATTTTACGGTGTCAAACTGTAATATGGTATTTGTTTTCATAATTTTTTTTGTTTCCAGAGAGGAAACGAAGCCTACCTTAATAGGAACTTCTGTTCCTCTCTGCGTTATGTAAGATTCTTATAACTCTCCACTATACAAGCGCATTGCAATGATTATATCGCTATAAGAGAAACCATTATCCAGCATACACAATACCTTGTTGATAATCTTGGATGTCTCTCCTGTATGCTTCCAACCCTTAATGGTATCAGCATTCCATACAGTAGCTTTAATACCGTGTAGCAACAGGTAATCTTGGAAATGTCCAGCCTCTATCACATTATCGCTCTCTGGATATAGTCGTACTTCTGACAAATCTTCCAAATCATTGATTATGTCAAGACAGCACAAGGAATCGTCAAACTTCTCCTTACAGGTTGATACCCATCTGTATGCAGGGCAGATTATAGACATCATAATGGCTAGCATAGGATTGGTAACAATAGCTAAGGGCTTACTCCTTATACCGATATTGATGCCGAACAGACATTGTGTTTCCTCAAACTCATATCCTTTGGCTAACTCTAGCGACAATGAGCGGTATTTCCTGCCGTGAGGATCGGACAGGTAGGGAGAGTTGCTGTTCTGTTTCTTTGTCCTTTGGCTTATTGCTTTGTCATCACCATCATCCACAATATCGCCATTACCTTTGATAAGCATTTGCATCACATTCCTTATCCTGCCGTCTGTACTGATATATGGTAAGACAATGGCATAATTTCCCTCATAACAACACCTGTTATCCAATTTGATACCGTATCTCCTAAGAGTGTCATTAGCAACTGATATAGGGAAGTGTGGATATAATAGCTCTGCTGCACAAGAGTTTGCATAATTATTATCTGTAAATCTGTTAATTCTTTCTTTTGTTATGAATTTTATCTTCATTTCAATATTGTTTTCTGATTAGTAATTTGTTTATATCTGACTCCAAGAACAAGACCCTACGATATGCTTTCATTGCTTTCAAGTCTCCGTTACGCATCATCCTGTTTACCGTACTCCGTGAAACATGAAGCCTTTCGCATACTTGGGATATGGTTAGATACTTTGGTGAAGCTCGTTTGCCGATCTCCTCTTTCAAGGTTATTACTTCATCCTTTAATTCCAATAATGGGCGTAATTGCTCAAGCAAATCCTCCCTAGTCAAAATGGATATTTCCATAAGGCATTTTTTAATTTTCTTGCAAAATTGCCCTACGTTATCATAATTTCAGCATGGAGGTTGCAAACATATTAATTAGCTATATTACAAATGCTTACAAAAGTACATACGTAATATGTGATTGGAGATAAACAATACATTTGGAGATATTGTAGATTTTTCCTAATTTCGTAGAAAAAAAACAGGAAACGGTATGTGTATAGAAAAGATAATATGCCCGTATTGCGGTGAATCAGAAAATGTAAAAAACGGAAAGGTCAGACATAAGGATGGGATAAGGCAGAGATTCTTATGCAGAAAGTGCAACAGGAACTTCTACCCAAACTTTACATTGCCCAATTTGGATAAATGCCGTCAAGCAGTTATTCTATACTTGGAAGGAGTTTCTAAAGAGGCAATAGCCAAAATTATAAAAGTGGATTCTGTCACTGTATCTCTATGGCTTAAAAAATACGGAAAAGATTTAGATGACATAAGGAACAAGAGGATTGTCAGATTGGACGAAATAGAGGATGTCTATGGTGTGATAGAGAACAAATCAGACGACATGATAAGAAACAAGCCTTATAAGCTGATACCATATAGGAACAATTTTACCATTATAGAGAAACAGGATTATACACACATCACACAGTCCAAAGCCCATAACCAGCAGAAATACAAGGTACAGATTAAAGAAAGAGAAGAAGTAATGGTTCAGCATATTATCAATAGGGATTTCAGGTGATTGCTGACCTTGGCAGACCTCAACCAAGCTGTAAGCAATCTTGGGAACAATCCGTCTTGGAAATAGGAAAGCAAGCGGAGACCAACGAAGAGACCAAATGCCATATCGGAATATATTGAGAGGGGGGATATATCTATATTATTATGCCATAAGATACAGGCATGACAATATATGCGGAATCCAAATCTACGGGGGATAAATCACTTTGTGCGTAAATGAAGATAGGCTGAATGTTGTTGAAATACCTATAAATAAGGGAATTGACGCAAAAATACAGAGTTTATATACTCAAAACGTTCCGTTATATTTGCTTATATTATGGGCTAATTTAATAGAGTTTCTATGAAGTTCTAAACAGCAAAAATGATATTAGAGTAACACGAAGGGTTGAATTGATGCTTTTTGAGGCACAATTCAGCCCTTTTCTGTGCGGTTTGGTGTGAGGTTACTCTTGGGTGCTACGAATAAGGTGAGACTGCTTGATAATGGCTCTACGGGTTATTTTAACGCCACCGTCAGTGAGACCAGCATGAAGTAAAGAGTTTTTTTTGATACCTATTTGGGCGTCATTTAGAACGGTGTAGATGGCGCTGATACTGCCGAAATAATAGTCCTTCTTCTCGAAAATGAGATGTACGTGAATTACCTTAGTCATAAATTCATTATTTAGATATTTCTTTCTACAAATATATTCTAAATAATTATTATATAGAACTATTTTAGTAGAAAAATATACTGTTTAAAGTGTTTAGAAAAAGCGAGTATCTATTCAATAAAATTAAGGTAAGCAGTAATAATAATAAGAGGAAATAATAGAGTGTCGAAATGTTAAATAGTGAGTTGGGCATACTGTTGGGCATACTAAGTTGGACATACTTTTATGTGTAAATTATTTACCTGTGAAAAAGTTGGGCATACTTTTTACTATGTTTTTGAGGTATGTTTTTTATATGATGTTTCCTTTTAAGTTATGTTTTTAGGCGTTTAAATAGACATTTATAGGGGGATAGTATAGTTCTTTTGGTAAGTGATACGGTTGTGCCTTTTTTATAAGTACTTGATTTATAATAGATATTTATAAAATAAATGCTATTTTAGCATCATAAACGCGTGCGCGTCACAAATAATTGGCAGTATAGCTCAGTTGGTAGAGCGCAGATATGCATACGTGATGATACATGTGTGCAGTTCTTTTGTCACAAGTTCGAGTCTTGTTGCTGCCACAATGGTTTTTGAAGGTAGAGACGAACGTTCCCACTATTCAGTGCTCCGTCTGAGGGAATTAAACGTACGGAGATTTTAAGGTAATTGATTGATTGTTGATGGAAACGCTCCCGGTGATTGTGCCGGGAGCATTATTTAGTATGAAAATAGATATTCCCATTATAAAAAGAAATATCATCCGCGAGGTTCTCTATTCACACAAGGAACTTCCACGGTATCAGCATGCACTCGAAATCCTGTTTTGTGCAGTAAACGGATATGAACCTATTGATGGATATATAAGTGACATCGAAGATGCAGGATATCGAGAGCTATACACTAAAATATTGAAAAAAGTCAACGAGCTAAGAGCAGGCCTTCCAAGTACCAATAATACCAGCAATACCTGCGAGTAAACTTATCCAATTTGCTATTTTCTTATTTCTATTTTTGCGTCGCTGTTCTTTATATAGTTGAGTGAATGTATGTTTTCTTATAAAAGAGATTCCTTCAGGTAAAATAAAAAAGACTCCATCTTGAGATGATAACAATTTCCCTAATTCAAGTTTTTCCAAATCACGTCCAGCAGATATATATTCAGTTTTATCATTTGGGCTTGTAGCATGGAGTATTACAGTTTGATTACTCTCTGTAGCCGCCAATAATATTTTATCTAATAGTGCAGCCCGTTCTTCGGTCATGGTCATTACAACTTTACGTTTAAATACTAATTCCCCGTTTTCGTCTATCTCGTACATATTTGCTGCTTGTTTAATATATCCTTATTGATTTCCTCCTATTCATTTTACCGTTATTTAAAAGAACTTGCGGATACTACCTAAAACAGCAAATATCCGTCGAATCATCTCGACTGGAATTTCTTGTTCACAGAATTCAGGAGACTTATTTGCCGGAATAAGACGTACAAATCCTTTTTGAACACCCGGACGAATACGTTTTACCGTACGGTAATCATCTGTAATTATACCATATATTTCTCCGGCAGGAAGGTATTCTATGGGAGATTTAACCTCTTTCAGTGCTATTACGTCTCCATTGCTTATCTCTGGTTCCATGGAATGTCCGGTAAGGTTACACCACATTACTCCCGGCTTGTTATATGGAGGATAGTTTATATAATAGTCCGGCAGTTGCGTCTGGTCATTGGAAACAAACTCAAAACCACCTATGAAATCTACATTATAATAAGGAGCACCTTTATATTCTTGGTTGATACGGGGGAGTGGTTCTGGAGTTGACACATCATTAGTACGGAGCATAGCACCTTCACCAGTAAGAAGCCAATCAAAAGAAATATCAACGCATTTTGAGTATATTATATCTAAGTCAAAACTATCTCTTGCGTACCAACTTGAGATAGTTGTAGGAGCAACTCCCAAAAAAGATGCAAGTTTTGCATTGTTTTTTAGTCCATAATAGGACTTTATTCGGTCTAAAACCCCTGCTTTATTAATTTTTTCACTCATATTGCGTATATTTCTATTGAAAAACTTGTTTTAAACGCATATTGCGTATATATTTGCAGCGTAATTAGTGATTTGCAACACTAATAATCGTTTACAGCGGATAAAGATAATCATTATACTTTAAATAATAATAAGTATGGAAAAGGTTTTAGAACACGTTTCGGAGAACTTATCGGTTGAGATATTTCCGGATGACAAGTTTGAATTCTTGATAACAACAAATGAAGCAGCAAAAGGATTTGGAATTAATCCCTCCTCTTTACGTTCTCAGAAGCACGACCATCGTGATGAATTAATAGAGGGGAAACACTTCATTACGAGCGTTGGAATTTCCAACGCAGGGTGTAAATCAGGCGGTTATCTTCAAAATAAGCAAATTCTTTGGACTAAGCGCGGTATTGTCCGTCTCGGCTTCTTCATCAAGTCTGAACGGGCGAAAATGTTTCGTGACTGGGCAGAGGACTTAGTAGTAAACAAGATTGATGAAGCATACCGGGTGCAATCACAGGTACAGCAGCTCTCCCTCTTCCCGGAACCGGTGAAACGCAACCATAACCGCCTGACAAAGGAACGGCTGGTGGATATACTTGCCGATGTGGCACGGATAGAGGACAAGGAACTGCGCCTGACGCTTGTAGATAAACTGACAAACATTAAAGCATAAAAATATATGAAGAAGATTGACTGGGAAGATTCCCGAAAGAAAACTGCCGCTTATGAATATCTGGTAAAAGTATTCAAGACCACTAAACCGAGTGTAAGCCTTGCCATGAGCTTCAAACGGAACAGCCTTGAAGCGGCGCGGATGCGGCATGTAGCTATACATGAACTTGGAGGACGGCTATTGAGTGACGAGAATGTGACTGTTTCCCCAGTAAAGATACTGGACTCTCATGGAAATGTGAAATCAGTAATAACAGACGATTCGATAACTTTATAATTATGAAAACCTGGAGAACAATTCAAAAGATTGCCGTAGCTGTAGGCATGTCCTACGGTCTGTGGTTGGGAACAAATGTGAACGCAACAGATGCGGACAGCCGCAATGCGTTTGTAATTATCGCATTATCGGCCATCATAGCAATATCACTTATGCCGGATAAGACGGATACCGCAACTGTTTAGGAACGGTTTGTTCAGCAAGCCGGAGTTTCCCTTATCATGCGGAAGCGGCCGGCTCCCCGGTTCGATGCCGGGGCTTGCACAAATAAAAGAGAAAAGTTTCTGATTATGGAAATGTTTGGAAAGACATTATGTATAACGTTTGATGAACTTGTTCGTAGTGGTATTATGAGCAAATCTAATTTTGATAAACATGTTCGTGAACGTAAGTTTCAGGTTTTACAGAAAGGTGGTAACGGACGTAAGGTGCTTGTGGCTTATGAGACCCTTTCGGATGCACTTCGCTCTGTTGTAGAAAAAAAACTGCCTGATATAAAAAAACAACTCAAAAAAGGACAAATCAACCCTATGAATATCCGCCTGAAAAGTGATGACAAGGCTGTGGAATTCTACAAGACCTATACTCCCAAGATTTCCATAGATCGTCAGAAGGAATATGTACTCAACGCCAAAGTGATGAATGCCATGATAGTACAGGAAACGGGGCTGCAGAATAAACACAGCGAATACGGCTATACGCACAAAAGCCTTGTACGCAATACCGTCATTTCCTTATGCGAGGAGCTTCGCAAGTCTTTCAACCATACGCTACCGAAAAGCGAATCCCGCCTGATAGAAAAGTTCAGGGACTACAAGAAGCGGGGTTACGTGGCGCTGGTAAGCGGTACTACCGGCAACCAAAGCGCCCGCAAGATCGGCCCCCGAGAGGGACGTATCCTGCTGCGGTTGAAGCGGAGCAAGTTTCCGGTATATACCGACATGGAGATATTCGACGAGTTCAACCGTATTGTGGCGGAACGTAATGCGCGTGTCATCTGTGAGGAAGACAGGCTGAAACCGGTAGAATCCCCCCAGACAGTCATCAACTACCTCTACAAGACCGGCATCAAACTGTGGTGGTATGGTGTGGTGCATGGTGAAATCGCCTTCAAGAACGAGTTCATGCCGCAATTTGACACAAAACTTCCGCAGATGCCCAACACATTATGGTACGGTGACGGTACGAAACTGAACCTCTATTACAAGGACTACGACAAGAAAAATAAACGCATGGTGGCACGCACCATTGATGTGTACGAGGTGATGGATGCCTGCTCGGAAATGTTCCTGGGCTACTCCTTCGGTGCGGAGAACTTCCTCACACAATATGAGGCCTACCGTATGGCGCTGGAAACGTGGAAGGTCAAACCTTATGAGATAGTCACCGATAACCAGGGCGGGCACAAGAAGCCGGAAGCACAGGCCTTTTTCAAGAAAATATGCCACCTGCACAAGACCACCATGCCTCACAACGGCCAGAGTAAGACCATCGAAAGCGCTTTCGGACGTTTCCAGCAGCAGGTGATGCACAAGCTCTACAACTATACCGGCCAAAACGTGACCGCCACCAAAGAGAGCAGTCATGTCAACATCGACCTGATAATGAAAAACATCTCGCAACTCCCTACTCTGGAAGAGATGAAAGAGCAATATCTGAAATGCCGTCTTGAATGGAACAGTATGCCGCATCCCACTAGTGAGACGGGGATGACCCGTATGGAAATGTACACGGCCCTCAACAGCCCGAAAGCCGAACAGCTGGACGAATACGAGGTGCAGGAACTCTTCAAGCTCCTCAGCAAGGACAGCGTGAAGTACGGCAAGCAGGGATTCGTATTCAGCCGTAACAACAAGGAGTACCGTTACATGGTCTATGATGAATCCGGACAGGTAGATATGGGTTTCCACATGCAGAATGTGGGTGTCAGTTTCCGCTACAAGTACGATCCCATGGACATGACCTCCGTAGAACTGTGGGAAGTCTGTGCGGGCGACAGGCTGAAGTATGCCGCTACTGCCACCCCGAAAGTCGTCTTTCATCGTGCTACCGCAGAACGCAGTACGGAGGAGAGCGAAGGCTCTACGCCCAGATACGCGCCCAAAAGCGTGCTCTTGCCGGGCACTATATCGCCTGCGAGGAACTGTTGCTTGAGGAGAGCATAGGAGAAGCCTACACCAAGCTTGTGATGCCCCTTCCGGTGGGTGAATCACAGAAGAGCATGGAGCGGCAGCGTGAACAGTACGCCAACGAGGAGCTGAAAGCCCCGGTTGCCTATCCTGAAGGTGTCGGACCGGGAACTTATGAAGCCGAACCAGAGGAAGAACCTGCGGGCATCGCCTCCCCGGGTGAATACACCAAGCAGGTTTCCGGCATGACTGAAGCTGAAATGTACCTGTCGTTCCTCAGCGATAATTAACCAGTATTCAATAATCAATTAAATACCATTCAAAAATGAAAGAACTCAGTAAACAAGACAAAGACGCCATACGTGACGCACTGTTGGAATATTGCGGTAACTATCCCAGCCAGAACCGTGCCAGTGAAAGCCTGAACGGTGTCAGTGCCGCAACCGTATCACAAATATGTAATCAGAAGTACACCAGTATCAGTGATGACATGTTCAGCCGTATAGCCGCACAGATCGGTTTCAGTATGGACCGTTGGACATTGACAGAAAGCAATGCCTTCCAGCGGATTACTTTCGCGATGTCAGACGCACAGGCCTACAAGAATACCACCTGGGTAGTGGGTGATGCAGGTTGCGGCAAGACGACCGCCGCCATCGAGTACCGCCGCACACACCGCAATGTGTTCTATATCCTTTGCTCTGAAGATATGAAAAAGAGCGATTTTGTTCGGGAAATCGCCAAACAGGTCGGCGCTCCGGTGGACGGGACCAACCTGCGTGACATTCTGGAATATGCCATTTCCATGATAGCCTTTCTTCAAAATCCGCTTATCATTTTTGACGAAGGAGACAAACTGACGGACAGTGTATTTTCCTACTTCATCAGCATATACAACCGTCTGGAGAATAAAGCGGGGATCATCTTTCTTTCCACCGACTACATTAAGCGCCGGGTGGAAAATGGCCTGCGCTATAACAAGAAAGGTTACAAGGAGATAAACAGCCGTATCGGCCGCAAGTTCTTTGATGTGAGTGCCGCAACGGAACAGGATGTGTATGCCATCTGCCGGGCCAACGGGCTGACAGAGCCGACCGAAATAAAGCGTGTACTGCGTGAGGCACAACAGGGGGAATATGACCTTCGCCGGGTGAAACGGGTCGTACATGCCTGCAAGCGCATATTGGAAGCCAGACGGATGAAAGGAGGTACGGAACAATGAGTGAAGCGGTGAATGATGCCAGGACCTTTGCGCGTAATGCCAAAGGGGTACGTGAACTGCTGTCCATGAAATTTGATACGCTCCCATTCGAAGGTGAATGGTACGACGCTTTCGGTACTCCTGAAAGCCGGGGGGTATGGATAGTCTGGGGGAAGTCAGGCAGCGGGAAAACCTCTTTTGTAATGAAGCTTTGCAAGGAATTGTGCAAATATGGTCGTGTAGTTTACAACAGTTTGGAGGAAGGTATCAGCCTGACCATGCAGAATACCGTACGACGTAGCAACATGCTGGAGACAAACCGCCGTTTTTTATTGGTCTGTGAATCGATGGACGAGCTCAGTCTGCGCCTGAAACGCCAGAAATCACCGGACTTTGTTGTAATAGACAGTTTCCAATATACGTACATGAGCTTCCCACAGTTCCTTAAATTCAAAGAACAGCACAGAAACAAGCTGCTTATCTTCATCAGTCATGCCAGCGGTCAGAATCCGGACGGGCGTACAGCCAAGAAGGTTTTGTACAACGCCTCACTGAAAATCTATGTAGAAGGCAAACGTGCTTTTTCCCATGGCCGTTTCATAGGCCCGAAAGGATACTATGATATCTGGCCGGAAGAAGCGGAAATTTATTTCGGAGAAAAACCGATTTTGAATGATGAAAACGAATAAGGATAAACAGATCAGTGTCCAGCAGCTCAAAGCTTTGCACGCCACTTTCCACCGCATCGGTATGGATGACGATGCCAGGCATGGATGCATCTATGAATTCACTTCCGGACGTACGGTAAGCAGCCGGGAACTGACGATGCACGAGGCGCGGCAGCTGTTGGAAAGGCTGAACCCACCGGATGAAAAAACAAGGGCGATGCAACTGGCGGAAGCGAAAAGTGTGTTCCGCGACATCTACCGCCTTTCTTTCATGATACCGCAGCTCAATCAGGGTTTCACCAGTGACAATGAAGACGAATACCGGATGAACGTTGCGAAGCTCAATATGTGGGCGAGGAAATACAGCAAGGCGCGCAAGGATGTTACCGCCATGAAACTGTGGGAGTTACAGGATACCAAGAAGCAGCTGGAAGCTTGGATGCGGCGTGAGGAAAAGAAACAGAAAAATGAAACAATATGAGAACGAAAAATGAAATCAAACAGGCTGTGGCGATATTGACTCGTAAAGCCGACCGGCTCAGTCTTGTACAGGCCGAGGTATTGCAGGGCAGCATGACCGAACAACAGGTATTCCAGAAATACGTCATGGAAGTTGCAGAAGAGAATCGTGACGAAGAGATGTTCTTCGCCGCCCGCGATGCCGCCCGGTTTTCTGCCGGACATATCGGTCTGGAAGAACTGATACCGGATGTACAGAACATGACAGCGGCGGACTTTGCCGCCATCGGAACATTAGGTGTAGTAGACGAAGAGGGTGATACGATAATGCTCTCACGCAAAGAGTTCAACCGTTTACTGGCCCGCATCGAACGCCTGGAACATTGGACAGGTTTACGCCGTAAAGCTGCTCCCGGTGATTGTACGCCTCTTCCATTGCCCGAGGATGCCGATATGGATGACCTGATGAAACAGAACGAGGCCTGCCGTTACCTCTCATGCGGCAAGAATACAATCAAGGGCTATGCCTCCCGCGGACTGGTACACTGTTATAGGAAAGGAAAGTTCACTTATTACAGCCGCCGGGAACTGGATAAGAAAATCAGGAAACTTCGCGATACATTATAACCATGCCTGCCGCCTACAACACCACCGAACGTTACCGGGAATTGGAGAACCGGCTTTCCGAATGCCGCGGACGCATCAATATCCTGGAAGAAAAACTGCTTGGAAGTCCCGTTCCCCTTCCGGTGGCCGAATTCGACCGGTTGCTTGACGAGTACAGGGCCGAGCAGATACGACTCGCCCATCTGGAACAGGAACAGGAGGGAAACAGCACTCCGGCCAAGACGGCAGCCGCTAAGGAGCGCTGGCGCAAGCAGAACCGGGACAGAAGAAAGAAATTACATTATTAACCCTATAAAAAAACATTTATTATGGCAAGAACAAAGAAAACAGTAGTCAGCGGTATCACCCGCGAACAGGCAGAACAGGCATTCGCAGACTTTGCAGCGGCCGACGCCAAAGTACAGAACCTTACCTCAAAAATGGATATTGAGATGACGCGTATCCGCGAGAAATATGCGGATCAGTTGGCAGAGCTGTCTGCCACGAAGGAAAAGAACTTTGACATCATGCAGGCGTACGCCGTAGAAAACAAGGAAGAACTATTCTCCAAGCGGAAAAGCCTCGAGAGTGCTCATGGCGTATTCGGTTTCCGTACCGGCACACCGAAGCTGAAGAACCTGAAAGGTTTTACCTGGGCAGCAGTAACCAACATCTGCAAGGAATTGTTGCCGCAATATATCCGTACAACGGACGAGCTGGCAAAAGACAAGCTGCTGGCTGACCGGGATAACCCGGAAGTTGCTGAGTTTTTCCCGAAGATCGGCGTACAGGTTGTACAGGAAGAGACTTTCTATGTGGAGCCCAAAAAAGAGAACGATGCGCAATCTGCCTGAGGAGTATTACGAATATCGGCCGCATGGCAGGAACTGGGTGGTGTACCGTATCCGGCGTGACGCCACCGGTTCCACTGGGACCAAAGTCGGGCAGTTCCTCACGAAAGAGGAAGCCCGGCGTGAGGTCTACCGGTTGAATGGCTGGAAACAGAATATAAAGAAATGAAGAAACAAACTTGGAAAATGCACTTTTTACATGGCGTGCCATGTAAATGGGATGGAGATGCCTATAATGAAGAAAGAGAAAACTATGTATTTGAAGCTGACTTGTACATAGCAGGCTATGAGCGTGGACGTTCTTCCGCCGTTTTAATTCTTGTCCCCTATGAGGACAAAGATAAAGGGTGGCGTGAGCAAAAGGTAAGGTATCAGGTATTTATGAGTGACACTGAAGATATTATTAAGAAAATGGTAAAAGGCAGAATTAAAGGTTCTTTTACGTGGGTGAAAAAAGGTGCAAATTATGGGATTCAATTAGCATAAGTAAAAATGGTAATGAATAAAAAAGAAGTATTTGAAATGGCGGAGAAATATTCAGGTAGAACTATTTCTCAAGTAGATTATATGGCTGGCTTTCAAGTTGCTTGCAACATTGTAAGAGAGAAACTTGAAACTTCCTATAACGAAGAGTACTTATACCTCGGTATTTTACCGGAATTTAAACAGTAATTCAAAACTGATAAAACTTGAACCTAATGCTGTATAGGTAAGCGTAGTATATTATGAGACTTATAACTAAGAAAGAGAATCAGGCTTTAATAATTGAAGGACAAGAAAAGAAGCATGAATATTTATTTAGCATAGAAGCTATCGGAATAAAAACAAAGGAGGATATTGAAGAGGTAATTCATCAGTGCAGACTTGTAGAGAATCAGCTAACTGATGAATCAACCATTTTTTCAATTTCTGATAATGGAACAGTAAATTCCGTATCAGACAATGCCCAAAATCTTTAGATTGAATAATCTAACATACCCACATTGAGGGCATAAAACTCCAGCTAATGGCATGAATGACATTGGACCTCCTATATTGTAGGAACTTCCCGAATGCTCAACTGATGTTAGCTGGTATTCATCTGGTTGTAAGCTCATTTGTCCATTAAATCCACAGTTAGGACATGATGGAGCAATTTTTAATTTGCTTGACAGCTTGTTAAGCTGTTCTTGAGTTAATTTCATAGGCAATAGAATTTAAAATTTGACAATATCAAAATTAAGAATAAAAAACGAAAGGGCGTATCCATTTCTGCAATAATTTTAAAATTTGACACTTTAGTTTTATTCGGATGCGCCCTTTATTCAAAATAATAAAGTAATGAGTGAACTCAGACTAATAATTAGATGGATACTATCTCCTTTATGGTTAGCCATATTCATTGTTTATTTGCCTATATGGTATATACAAATGAGCTGGTACTATTTTAGCTTCCAAGATTATTGGAGTGCCTATCTGATATTATGGGATAGAGTCATGCTGTTTATGAAACTAAAAACAAAATTAAGAAAGAATGATGGCAAAGATAACTTACAAGTCAAGCATCCCCAATGACAAGCCGCTCTGGCTTCTCAAGCTCCAGCTGGCCGTCAGCCAGCTGGATGCCACCGGACTGAAGGGAAATGAGCAGGATTTCCGTAACCTGAAATCATTCATCGACGCTGAAATCCGTTCGTTAATGGAAAAAGGAGACATCCGCCGCAGCTTTGTGGAAACCGAACTACGGCAGGATGAAGGCAGGACAGTGATACATATCTTCCGTAACCACATGATTGTCCAAACCTATTATATCGAAGCATGAGTGAGAAGAAAGATATATTGGTGCTCAGTTCCCCGAACTTCGGTACCGGTAAAGAAACCATAGGCTACTATACAGGGTATGCCTGTGGTTACTGTCACGGTAACGGCTGGTTCTGGAATCCTGAAATTATCCATGAACGGGTAAAGATACCCTGTCCGAAATGTGGAGGAACCGGACATGTAAAAGGTATCGTTACAGTGGAATGGGTTCCGGACGGGGAGGTGAAAGCCTGTTTCAGCAAAAAGCAGGAGATATGACACCGCGCATCCCGATAAAATATATCGTCCAAATAGACAACTTCCATCTGGGCGAATTCATCTTCTACTGGAACTACTACGGCCAGCCCTGCCCACTTCTTCTGCAAAAGCCCAAGACAGAGGGCCTTACCGCCATCAGGCTGGTGGTCGACAGCGATGAAGCCGCCAGTTTCCTTTTAAGGGCAAAGGAGAAGACAGGCTGCAGGCTGTATACGGTAAAATAACTTTCAAAACCATAGCAATCATGAAAAAGCATATCTACACAGAGGCCGAGAAAACTGAAATTACCCGGTTGTACCCTCACTGCTCAACAAAAGAAATAGCCCGTCTCTTTGGAATATCGGCCGCTTCCGTTTACAACCTTGCCGACCGTCTGGACTCAAGAAGTCTCCGGAGTATTTGAAAAAACTGCGGAGTGAGATGTCAAGGCAGCTTGCCGACAGTGGAACGGCACACCGTTTTCCAAAGGGGCACGTGCCGGCCAACAAAGGCAGGAAAATGAATGCCGGGGTATATGCTAAAGTTTCGGCCACCATGTTTAAAAAAGGGCACATGCCCGACAATACGCTTTATGACGGTGCCGAGAGTATCCGTAAAGACAAAAACGGACACCGGTACGTTTATGTGCGTATCTCTTTGGGGAAATGGATACCAAAGCATGTGCTGTTATGGCAACAGGCGCATGGCCCGGTTCCGAAAGGCTACAATATCGTTTTCCGCGACGGCAATACGCTGAACTGCACACTTGAGAACCTGGAATGTATCAGCAATGCCGAGCTCATGCAGCGTAATAGCCTGCACAACCTGCCCGAAGAGGTAAAGGAACTCGTATATCTGAAGGGGCGCCTTTCAAGGGCTATCAATGAATCGAACAATCAATAACCAACCAATAAACAATCAATAATGAATACACTCGAACGTCTGCAGGGAATGGTGAACAAGCCATACCTGTACAGGAATGAAGAGGTCGTCGTACTGGGTTACTGCGAGGGAACCGGTGATGACGGCGATGAGGTGGAAATCTACCTGAACAACGGCAAGACGCTTGTCTTCAATTACATCAATCTTCCGGCTAAATTGGAACAGTTCAAACCCGTTACGACACAAGTCATCGTACTTGCCAACAAACGGCTGGATGCAGTATCAACGGTGAACCCCGGTATCATCCAAAAGCTCCGTGATACGGTACTCCAGCAGATTGAGAATGTCAAATCCTCTCCGGAGCATGTCAGCCAGGCAAAGCAGGTATTCCAGGGTGTGAACACGCTGATAAACCTTGCCAAAACGGAACTGGAGTACCGGAAATTCGTGAACGGGATGGAAGGCGATTGATTTAAAACCAAATAGAATATGAATAAGTACATGGGCTGGGTGCTTTACGATGAACCTTCTGAAGGTTTCTCCATTGACAGACATACCGGTTCGCCCCTGTCCGGATATGATTTCTATACGAACGGGAGAAGTATTTTAAACGGTGGAATAAGAATCCTTGTAAAAGCTTCGGGTGTTCCCGTTGACAGTATGACAGCCAACCACCCTCCCGCAAGAGAATCCGTCCCCAAGGGCAAAGAGCCCAAAGAGGGCCCGATGATCAGCCGGGAGGTACGTCAAAGGGTAAACGCCTTTGCCCGCGAGAGCTTCAAAGTAAAGTTGCTCCAGGAAATAGAGTTTGACTTGCTGGTGTGCCGGTTGGAAGGATGGAACATGGAAAGCTATGTCTGTGAGATTAAAGGATTGATTGATGATATATTTCAGAAAATGACAGATAAAGAAAGGAGTAAATTATGAGTTATTTTATAGACTACATCAAAACCTACGCAAACGTTAACAGGAAAGGCCGTGAGCTGCAGATATACGTGCAGCAATTTGAGCACCACCTGATAGAGGACGAGAGTTCGCTCCTGGCACTAAAATGCGATATTGAGCACAGGATAATGATGATGAATGAAAAGTATCCCCGTAGCCGTCCGGTCCGGATGGACGTGTTCAATGACGGCAGAACCGGGCAATGGACCATCCTTGTGGAGCATGACAGCGACAGTATTGTCAGTATCATATCCTATAAGAAGGTTTTAGGGTGTTATGCGGCAAATAATATGAACGATAAAGACAAAAGGCAATGAAACGATTTATGACCGAAACATTTTTCGTTCCTCTGAAAGTCAGTGAGGAACTTGGTATGACGTCCGTCAAGGACAAGGACGGCAAAGAGAAGATATTCAAGACACGTAAAGCTGTCGAGAAATACTGCAGGGAAAACAAATGTGTCTACGTAGAACATAAATTTATATTCTACAGATAACAGAAAAAAATAAAAATTATGGACAGAGAGAAAGATTTCAAATTGACGGACCCTGAGCTCCGAACCGAGTTGCTTAAACGTATGGAATATCGTGAAGAAGCGAGGCAATGCGGTAACTGTAAATATTATTATCGTACCATGAGTTTAGACAATATATCCAAATGCTGCCTGATTCCTTTTATAGACCTGAATATACATGAGGACGGGTATTGCGGTTATTATCAACAGACAGAGTGAGACAGTGCCGTTTAAGCCCTGTAAGGAAGTGCAGCCGCTGCAAGTAATCTTGTAACGGCTGCTTTATTTTCCCGCCTTAGAAAGCGCCGTAATATTTGATATGGCGTTCTTTGTTGCATATATGTGTCATACTACGTATCTTTGTATCAGGTTTTCAGAGTATTCAGGGGTTACAATTCATTTTTCAGGATATGGGCAGTCAGTTAGAACTTTTTCCATGCGGCAAGCTCGGTTTCAACGAACGGTGCGGCAAACTTTCAAGCACTCCGTTGCGTCGCAGCGCTGCGAGTCGCGGCGAGCGTATCCGCCTGCGTAACCGTGTGATGACCGCCCGCCTGTACTACTGGCGCGAGATTATGCGCCGCCGTCTTGACGACGTGATGATCATCCTCGCGGAAAACGAGTTCTTCGTCGACGAGCGTACCATCAACAACGCCTGGCTTGAATGCGCCGACTTCTTCGAATGGCTCTGCAGCACCCATGCCACTGTCCGCCAGCTCCGCCGTATGTTTCCCAGCTGGAAATGGTAACCTTATATATTGTCTATAAAATCGGCTGTATATACAACCTCATAGACTTTGAGCCCGTCCGGTCTCTTCTGCGGTCTGCACCGCGCTCTTCTGAATGATTTGGCGCAGTTCTCCATTTTGAATCCCTGTACCGCCCTATGCAGCGCTTCTACCATATCGAGCCTTGCGAAAGCCGTCTCCTGCACCTGCAGTGGCTTGTTCACATTGAACGAGGCACAGTCGTTAAAGCCGATTTTCAGCTCCAGGGAAACCTGTACACGCTGCATTCCGGGATGTGCCGCCGACATGTTTTCCGCTCCCGGATAGCTGAGTTCCACCAGGCAGCACGGGAATGCCACAGGCGGCCGGCTGTCCTGGAAATCCAGCTGCCCTTCGTCAGCATCCACCCAGCGCAGTTCCGGCACTTTTTCACGAATACGTTCCATTACTGTTTTCAAGATTTCTTTTTTCATCGTTCCATTGTATTTTTAAACAGTTGTTCCACATCTTTTTTTATGAGTGTTTCCAATTCATGGCTTTCTCCCATGAACCGGCGGCGGGGTACCAGCATTTTCCGGGTGTGCTGTTTCACCACGTACGGCTTCCCTTTTTTGGACACACGTTCATGGCTTCTTACCACTACGCTGCCGGAGAATCCCTCGTTATGGGCACGTGCATAAGGCACCCTGTCACCACCGGCGGTAATGACCACCCTGCGGGCGTTGATCTCGTCAACGTCGATACTCTTACGCAGGGCTCCACTCTGTACAAGCAGTGTCCCCTTTCCGGGCTTGTATCTTTTACCCCATGGCTTCCATGGTTCCCCGTCGAACGCCTTTTCCGAGAAACGTTCCAGGAAGTACCGTTTTGCAGTGGAAGCCACCGCTTCGGGTACCGCCTCTATGGCTTCTTTCACCCTTTGTTCCAATTCCTTGCTGAAATCCATTGCTTTACATTTTAAAATGGTTATATTTGCATCGAAGTCCTGTCCTGACGGGGAGACAACACGCATCCAACACCCCGGGGGTGCAAGGGGGATTTGCAAGGTCTGAGAATCGACAGCGCCAGGCAGGATCAGCCCCAAGAAGGAGTGCAACACCGGCCATCCAATCCGAACGGGCGGAGGAACGACGGCATCGTTCCACCTTTACGGTTCGGACGGACGCGAGGATGCGCTCCGACGCTTTTTTATCAGCAGCCCCCTGCGGCGTTTGTCCCATATCTCCTTTTTAAGGTTTACTTTCCGGTTTCCCGGTGTGCGTGTCTGCATGACATACCAGGTCTTCAGCACCAGCTTTTCCCCTTCTATCCGGTAGTTTACGGCCAGTGCCTCATCCCTGTAGTATTTCAACAGGCAATAGGTATCAAGCAGATCATGCTTTATCTCATCATTGAGCCACACCTCGTCCGGGGCGTGCAGGGTTTCCAGCATGGCATCCCAGTATCTTATGCGGTTGTCCCGTCCCTTGCCTGCAGTATGGCTGTCGAACTGTTTTTTCTCGACAATGACTTTCCGGCCATCATAATCCGTCAGTACGATTCTTCCGTCTTCGGCGTATGTTTCCCATACCTCCTGTTCACTCCGCCCACTGACAGGGATATTTCCTGAAGCGTCCCTCTTCATGGCCTGTACCCCGGGCAGGTTCCAGCGTTCGGCGGTCATGTCCTTCAGATAGGACGATGCCTGCTGCGGGAACTTGCGGATGTACATCTGGTCGGCTGTGAATACCTGTGCCGAGTCACAACGGTTCACTCCCCAGCCTTGCGCCTCGGCCTTTTTCCATTCGGCCGTTTTCAGGAAGCCGTCCACACGCCGGCGCATCTCTTCAAGATCGACCTTTACCTGGTGCTTCATCCGTCCGGTCACGAGGCACCTGCAGGCCCAACCGTTCGGCGGGTATATTTTGTTCCATCGCGGGTCATTTTCGGGCAGGATGACCCCATGAAGCTTCATGTGTTCCTCACGTACCCTGCCGTCATTCACCGTCAGGTACTCCCAGAAAGGATATACCTTTTTCCTGGTCCGCAATTTCCGGTAGGTAGACATACCTTCGGCTGTGAGCACCGCCGTTTCGTATTCCGTCCTCTGCCAGGTCTTGTTAAACACTTCGGTGGTTTCCTTTGCCCTGCGGTGAAACTCACCAAAGTTTCCGCTTTCCCGGAAGAGCCTGTTCAGTTCCTGTATTTCCGCCAGCGTCTTGGCAGCGGAGAAATGGAACAGGTTCTGCTCCATCGCCATACGGAACAGGTCATCCGACAACTTGTAGGCCACGTCCACATCGGCATTTCTCGGTCCTTCTTCAAATGCCGTTCGAACAGCCTTTAAAAAGTCTTCGGCAAAGAACCGGAAAAGCTCCGGACTGAAACCTGCCAGTTCACCGTTCCATACGGCAGCGATGAGCCTTTCATCCAGGGGGGAGGTATCACTCATGCGGATTATGCCAGCCCCGCCCGGATGCGGGGCCGCCACGAAAAAAGATTTTATCCTTTCCCAAAGCGTACGTTCATCGGCATTCTCCACCGTTCCTACGGGTGTACCATTCCTGACCTGTGGTTTTACCGCTTTGGCCGGCCGGTCATCATTTCCCGTATCGGCTGGTGCCCCCATGAACACTTCCTCCCCGTCCTTCGGTTCGGGGATGCCGTATTTCTCATAGCCGTAACTGCGGGGAATAGGAATCATCGTAGAGAGCGTTTTTAGGTCACTTACGGTAAGCTCGTCCTTCTTGTCCACGAATGAGAACTTTCCGCCATGTACCGGATATCCCCTGCTTTCAAGCAGCGGTACAAGGTATTTGTTCAGCATGCGTATGACAAAACGCCGGTCGCTGCGGTGTTTCTTCTCCTGCACTTCCAGATGTACCTTGCTCTGCGAGAGCGACGCACCGTCTTTGGTGGTCATGGTCTGTCCCAGTACGGTTATGAGTATCTCCTCGTTGCAGGCATTGCGGAAATCGTTATAGAGCGCCCCGTTGCTGCTTCCGCTGAGTGTCGTCTGTTCCACGTCACTCTCTTTCGGGATGACAATGTACGGTGCCGATCCCGCTTCCTCGAATGCCTGTATGAGAAGCCTCCTGCTTTGTTCGTCCATGCTGTTGTACTTTCCTATGCGCTGCGGCATCCCGAAGAGTTCCACGAACTGTGCCCAGTCCCCGAATCCCCCGCGCTTGTATATCACATAGGGAGCCACTTTCAGCAAGAGCCCAAGGTCATTATCCTCTCCCCACTGTATGATCATACCGTCATCGCTGTAACTGATCCCGTCCGTATCGTACTGGCGCCGCAGTATCAGCTTCTCTTTGGGACGTATGTGCTTGCGCGGTATGCTGTTGAAGTCGAACCCGTTCACGAAAGAATATTCGTCTACGGATATTCCCCAGAAAAGGCTCCACATGATCTCTTTCAGCTGGTTCTCGAACTCCACAGTATCTATGAGTTCCGTTATCCGTGGTACTTCCTTCCTGTTTACCGTAAAGTTAATATCGCAGTCGGTTATCGCCTCTATACGTTTGCCGATGGCATCCGTCACAGTCCCGTCCATGAGTATGTCCTCATACAGGTCGTACAGTTTGCTGCGCAGCCCCATGTCAGCCGCCCTGAGCGCACTTTTCCATGTGCCTATGTCGTTTATTCCCCTGTGCACGGGCTGCACCAGTATCTGATTGTATACCGGTGTTACGGCCTTCCTGGACACAGGTTTTTCCTGCCGTTCTTTCCTTTTCCTGTTTGTCATAAAGTTTCCGTTTAAAAGTGGTTGTCACGTTTCCTGTTGCTTCCGAATGCTATTTCCCCGCAGCACCTGCACTCTTGCCGTCCCGGCTGCTCCGGTGCTGCCGGCAGGTTCGGGTTCTGCCTGTTCTGATTGTTCCTGAGCCATTCAATGGCACGATCGTAGCGCTTTTCGCGCATTTCAATATCCACTCCGGCGTTACAGATATTACAGAAGTGCCAGGCGGCTATATCCTTTACAAAGAGCAGCAATATGGGATTGCGTTCCTTTCCCCTGGCGGCGAATATCTTTCCTGTATCGTACTTGGTAAGATATCCCTGTACCTCCTCTATGGCGGCGTCTATGGCCGACATCATCGCCGCATCATCGCCATGGCTGATGGTATCCATATCCTCCTCATAGATGTGGGTTGTCATTTCCTCTACTTCCAAATAAGCCATATATTTTTATTTTTAATGGTTTGTCACATTCTTTTTTTGTTATGGGGGCGTCTTCCTATCCAGTAACTTCCGGCTTCCATGTGGGCGTTCAGCTGCTGGCACATGTAATATCCCCCTTCAATGGCATCCGGTCCGTCTGCCGGTGCCGGCAGTCCGTCGTCGAACAGCCTGAACTGTTCCTCCAGCCGCTGCATGTCCGGATTGTCCTTCTCCCGTATGTTGAAAACGAGCCTTCCCGCCCTGTTCAACGGTTCCAGGTTCCCTTCTATACGTACGAATTTGTCGGGTTTGTCACGCCCGTCGGGTGAGATACTGATGTAATGTCCTTTTTCCTTCCCTTTTGCAAGGAAAAGAGGAACGAATACCTGCTGGTAGAACGGATCCTGCAGTTTGTTATTCTCTATGTAGTTCCTCTGCTGCGTCCTTTCCCTTACGTAGTCCCGCTGATAGTAATACCAGTTCACGAACTCGTCGTTGGTGACATGCCGCAGATATCCGGTATATACATACAGCGTTCCCTCGTATAGCCCCATGAGAAAATTCGCCTTGAAGGAGTTCTTCTTCGCCTTCTTGCCGGTGGTGTTGCTCGGTGCCGGGTCCCCGTAACTGACAATATATTTGAGCTTGCCTATGGGCGGGCATTCTCCCCAGCGTATCTCCTTGAAGTAGGAACCCTCCACCACCGGATTATTGAAACACTCCTTCTGCCCGCTGGCGAGGCTCACCTGTGCCAGCACCTCGTCTATCGTCTCCTCAGTGTTCTTTTCCGGCCATACGGACGTTCCGAACTGGTAATCCGCCTGCGGATCGGGATTATTGATATCCACCATGCGTATATTGATGATATCCCAGTTTCCGATAGGCTTCTCCCTTGCTGCCAGTTCCCTTGCCTTGTTACCTGCACGTGAGACGCAGCAGTCCTTTGCGATGACGTTCCCCGTCCAGACGGTAAGCAGCGCCTCGCTGATGGAGCGGGTGAAGAACAGCGCCTGCTCGAACCAGTTCCATTTGTTGTTCACTATCTCCGGATTGCGGCATTCCTCGTCGGTATCGTAGTCATCCATGAGCAATACGTCCGGGCGTACCTCGTCCATTTTGACTCCGCGCGGTGACTGTCCCCAGCCCATCGCCATGAACGACACGCGGGTGCTGAGGGTGAAATAGTCCTCCGTCCATTTGTCACCGATGAGGTTGCCGTAGAAATATTTCAGCCGCTCGTTCGCCTCGAACTGCGCCCGGTACTGGTTCAGCAGCTTCCTTGCGCCGTCATTGGTCGCCGAGGTCATGATGACGCACCGCTTGTTTTTCTTCACGATGACCAGGTACAGCACGATGAACATCACGATGGTGGACTTTGCCAGCTCACGCGCCCAGCTCAGCACTTCGTACCAGTTCCCGTCGGAATGCCCGATGATGCGCCTGATGGCTTTCTTCTGGAATCCTGCAAACTCGTATTTGGCATATCTGTAAAACATGAACTTCGCCCATGCTACAGGGTCCGCTTCCAGTTCGCGCAATTTCCTTGCCTTTTCTTCTCCGGTCATGGTGAAGTCTACGGCGGTCTGTGTACGTATCTGCCTCAGGGTTTCTTCCCAGTCGTCGGAGAGTGTCCTGTTGTTTCCTGTCAGTCTCTTTTTTGCCATGGCGTTACCTTAATTTCTCCTTTACAAATTCGTCAAAATAATAACTCAGTTCGATTGCCTTCTGCGGGTCACGCTTGCGCAGCCAGAAAAGGATCTGTTTGCTCACGCTGATGATATCGGCTATGCCGTAGTCCCCTTCCATTTTGGCGATGGCGGCGGAGAGTTTGTTGATGGTGTCGGCTTCGGCGGAAGTGGCATACTTGTCACCACGCTCGGCTATGGCCTTGTTCATTTCCGCTATCTGCATGTAGAGATTGCGTATCTGTTCCTCCCGCGTGGTGGTGACGGCCGCCCGCAGCATTTCCCAGTTACCCTCCTTGCTCCACTTACTCATGGTGACAGGGCTGACACCCACCTTTTCGGCTATCTGCCTGCTTTGCAGTTCTCCCTGCATGTAGAGCATCTTCGCCCAGTCCTTTTTCTGTTGATTCGTTAGTGTCTTGGACATATTTATTCTCTTGATTATTACAGTACAAAGTTAGGCAGCGCATACCGATTAAAATAATCCGCCTGCAACAGTTTCCGTCTACAGGTAAACAGTTTCCACTCGGTAGGAAACTGTTACAGGGCGATTTGCACACCTTCTTTTTATCCCTGAATTTTGCAGCAAACAAAATGAGAAAAGCAATGGGCAAAGCATATACATTCTGTGTACATGACGAATCCGTAAACACTTACGGTTTCCGCATGCTGACTTCGGGGGCCAACCTGGAAGAATTCAAAAAGAATCCCGTGGTACTCTATAACCATAATGACTGGGAAACCCCGATAGGGCGCGGTGAGAACGTGCGTGTGGAGGACGGCAGGATTCTGGTGGACGTTGTATTCGACGAGGAAGACGAAAAAGGACGTACGATAGCCGGCAAGGTGGAGCGCGACTTCCTGCGCATGGCCAGTATCGGCACCTGGCCGCCTGAAGAGATCAGCGATGATCCCGCATTGAAACTTCCGGGACAGACGGGACCCACCGCCACAAGGTGGACCATGCGGGAGGTGTCTGTCTGCCCCATAGGTTCCAACCACAATGCCCTTGCCATGTATGACCGCGCGACAAACAAACGTATAGACTTGTCTGACAGGCAGGCGCTTGTCAGGCTGATGGATAAGGAATTCAGTATTAACCATAAAAGAGAGAACAATATGAGTTATTTGACACAGATGTTGAAACTGTCGGATTCCGCATCCGACCAGGCTGTCCGGGAAGCCGTACAGGACTTGATTACCCTGCGTGACAACCTGCAGGTCGAGAACGCCACGCTCAAGAGCGAAAAACAGACACTGCAGGAACGTGTGACAGCCTTTGAGACGAAGGAGAAGGAAGCCAATAAACAGAAAGCCGTCGCACTGGTGGACGCGGCAGTGAAAGACGGGCGCATTGACGCCAAAGGACGTGACAGTTGGCTGGAGGACTTTGCCGTTGATTTTGCAAAGGCCGAAGTACGCCTCAGTTCCATTTCCGTACGTCAGTCCGTCAGTTCCCAGGTACAGACTGGGGGAAAGGCCGGAGGAAACGTGCAGCTGGCAGACATGTCTTTCAAGGAGATCCTGGAGAAGGATATGCTCAAGGAACTTAAAAAGGACAGGGACCTCTACCGGGAGAAGTTCCGTGAAGCCTACGGTAAATACCCGGAATAATCATTTTATAAACATAAAGATAAAAAGACAATGAAGACAAAATTCATCTTTTCACTGCTCACAGCGTTGCTGTTCAATTTCGCCACTTCAGGCTTGTTTGCCCAGAGTATCGGCATCGACCACAACCTGATGTTCGGCATCCAGATGGGGCTTTCGCTGGTTCCGTTGCAACTTACCGGCTGCCTGGCGGAGGGCCTTAACAAGGAAATCTGGATTCCCGAGATTATCGAGAAGTTCTATCCGGAAACCTCGTTCGTTTCCGACTCGCGTGATTTCAGCATGTGGACCGATAACGAGTACCTGAACCTGCAGGAAGCGGGTATCGACCCCAGAGTATTCATCGACAATGAGGTATATCCGATACCGGTAGTCGCCCGTGGTGACAAACCCTACAAGATTCCGATGAAACGTTTCGATACGGAAAACACCGTACATATCAACGCCATCGAAATCGAAGAATCCGCCGAAAAACGTAGAAGCGTGGCCGCCGGACACCAGAAGTCACTGCAGATGCAGTTTTCCGAGCTGGCCATCTACAACTGGGCGCCCAAGAAGGATAGTGAAACTACCCCGGTTATAAAAATCAACGACGGCAATGCCAGCAAACAGGGTACCGGTTATGTGGCCATGACCTATGAAAAGGTTCTGGCGCTCTCCACCCAGCTCGACATGATGCTGGTTCCAAAAGAAGGGCGTATCCTGGCACTGCATCCGTACCATGCTACCGACTTGCAGCTTCAAGACCTGGAGATGTTCAAGACGTTCTTCTCTACCGGTTCCATGTTCGGCTTCAAAATTCACGTCACTTCCATGGTGCCTAAATACAACGGTACTACGGGTGAGAAGGTGGAATGGGGTGCTCCTGTCCGCGATACGGACGCTATCGCCTCCACAGTATGGTACCGTGATGCAGTTTGTCGTGCCAAGAGCATGGAGGACATGTACTACCGCCTGAATGATCCGGAATACCGTGGTGATGTCCTGGGCTTCAATATGCGCGGCATCGCATTGCCTATTACAGGCAAGTATCTGGGTGCCATGTTTACCACCAAGAAATCCTAACCCTAAAAATTAAAGAACAATGAGCTATATCAATATGAAATCGCGGAGAAGCTTTGACTTCTTCGCCCCCTATACAGAAGAAGGTGACCGCTGTGTACAGATACCGTTCCCGGTCGCTGTAACCCGTAAAACTGAAGGTAAGTCGCTGGTGCACGACTGCAATCCGCAAATAGTGGATATTGCCGCCGAAACCGCAGCAACCACTTTTGAACTGGACACCCGGGTGCAGGCCGGTTCGTTGCTCATCGTCAGGAATGCCAGCACCAATGCCCAGACCATCGGCAAGGTTGCCTGTGCGGCAAGCAAAGTGACTACGTTGATGTATGACGGAAATGCTTACATCAGTATCGGAACCTCAGAAATCGGAGAATGATGGCAGCACGAGGTTTACGCAACAATAATCCGGGTAACATCCGCCTGTCACGTACTGTGTGGCAGGGGGAAATCCGCCCCTCGCGTGACAGGTCTTTCTGCCAGTTCCGTACGATGGCCTACGGTTATCGTGCCCTGATAAAGTTACTACAGAACTACCGCCGTAACAACGGCTGCCGTACGATAGCGGACTTCATCAACCGCTGGGCGCCTCCTGTGGAAAACAACACTTCCGGCTATATCAGCCGGGTGTGCCGGGAGATGCAGGTTCCGAACACGTATGTGCCCGATGTGAACGACCGGGTAACCATGTGCGCTTTTGCCGCCGCCATCTCACAGGTGGAAAACGGAGTGCCGGCAGTAACGGCGGACGTGGAAGCGGGATGGGAACTGCTCTGATGATTGATAACCCTTAATGATTTCCAGCCATGAATTCAGACCTGATAATGCAGATTCTCCAATGGCTTGTGCCGAGCGGCATTGCCGGTTCCCTCTGGGCATGGCTGAGACATCGGGAGAACAACAAGGTACTCGCCGCCAAGGAGCGGAACGACGCCTATAAGGAAATGTACGACAACCTGTCAGGAACATTAATAGACTTACAGAATGAGAATATTAAACTCTACAAGGCAGTGCGGGAACTTAACCGTACCATTCAGAGGGCTTCTACTTGCCGGCATTATGCTGACTGCCCTATCCGTGGCGAGCTGCAGAAGTCCGGAGCCATTGGTGCGGAACGAGCACAGCCAAAAAGACAGCCTCTCGGGCAGAAGCGGGTTCGCTCTCCTGCAGCAGCCTGTTCCGCCCAGCATGGCGAAGACGAAATTCCCGACGGATATGCTGGAACTGATTCCGGTGGGCACAGGCTTTAGCCGCCGCAGCGGGCAGGCTACGGTGAATGTCACCCGCATATCGGAAGACAGCCTGGAAGTGACGGCTGCCTGCGACAGCCTGGCCCGGCAGATACTCATCCTTACCGAAGAGAACATACGCATCCGTAACGAGCTTTTCAGGGAGAAGGAGAAACCACCACCTGAAACGGTACATGAACCTACCGGCTTCCAGTGGTTCCAGATATGGATCGGGCGTACGGCCGTCGCCGCCCTTCTGCTGGGAATACTCAGACGGCGATTTATTAACCCTTAAACTTGGAATAAACATGGATAAATTAATATTCGGAATGTCGCAGGTCAAATTCTGCGGCCTTGAAATCGGCTGGTTCGACGAACAGGGAGTCACCCCTGCGGGTACCGCCGCTACCCAGGTGGACATCTACGCCGCCCAGGTAAAGGACGGCCCTGTGGCGACAATCACGAGCAATCCGGGAAAGAAGGCCTTTACGGGCAACCTGATTGACATGTCGGCTGAAAACCTTGTGAATACAATCGGAGGGAGCAAGGATGACCAGGGCAACTGGGAGCCGCCCGAGAAATGGGAGAAGACGGGTGTCATGGATATTGTCTGTGACAGCGGCCATACCATCCGCCTTTACAAGGCGAAAGTCACCGGCAATGACTTCGGCGGCGGCGTGAACTCCCAGGGCGTACTCTCCGTCCAGCTCAACATCGAGGTTATGAAGGATGAGAACGGCAAGCGGATGAAGATATTCGCCCCCGGCATCGATCCTGAAACCGGCAAACCGAAACCGTCTGAAGAAGCCTGACGCGTATGGAGCGCCTTGAAATGGAAATCCTCTCGGAAAGGGTAATGCAGGACGGGGGCATCTCGCTTCCCTTGCGCCTTCCCGGCGGAAGGCATATCCGTTGGGTGATGCGTGTCCCCACTTATGCGAGCCTGCTGAATATCGGCCGGATGTACCTGAAACTGGGAGTCCGGTATGACGAGGTGAAGGAATATGACTTCGAGCAGAAAGTGGAGTTCATCACCCGCCACGGGGTGGGCGTGAGCCGCATGGTGGCCTGCGGTATCGTCCGGGGGCGTATCCTCTCCCCGTTGCTGAACCGCCCCGTAGCCTGGATGCTCCGGCACTGGATGCACCCGGCCGCCCTTGAGGAAGCCTGGATAATAGTCGTGCGCATGTTTGGTACTGTCCCTTTCGGAAATATTATCAGATTGGCGGAGACAATCAACCCGATGTCGCCCCTGCTGAGCCACGGAAAAGGATAGAACGGGAGTTAAAGGGCTATATGGAGCCTTCACATAGCCCGTTCGGACTGATAGGACAGATAGCCCGCGATACGGGCTGGAGCATAAGGTATATCCTGCACGGGGTGAACTATCCGACGCTCATGCTGATGTGGCGGGACTGTCCCAGGCATATTCCCGCACGCAGAAAGACGCCCGCCGAACTTTCCCGGGAGATGTCCGCCCGCAGCGGCGGTACCCCGGAAAACATGTCGCCCCTGGAGTTCTTCAGGAGCATGGAGGAAGAGGAATGAAAACTGTTTGTCACATAATAAACCGCTATAAGAAATGCAGCCTATCAAGCTTGAAATATTTCTGGATGACAGGACGCTTGCCGGCATGAAGTCGGCCGAGGGCAACATAGCCGCCCTGGAGAGCTTCAACAGGCAGATGGTCGAACGTCTGCAGGGCGAGCTCAAGCAGCTGGAGAGACAGTACAGGCAGCTGCAGAAGCAGGGCCTTGCCGGTGACAGGGAACTCGCCGACATACAGGCGCTCAAAGGTGTCATCGGCGGCCTGAAGGATGAGATAAAGGCATACGAGGCCGCCAAGAGACAGGCCGGCGAGACGCCCCTTGTGGCGCATGACCCGGCACCGAAGCTGAACCAGGTCAGAATGACCATGGCACAGATCGCCCGGGAGCTTCCCTCGCTGGCCATGGGGCCGCAGATGTTCTTCCTGGCCATATCCAACAACATCCCGATGTTTACGGACGCCGTGAGCAATGCTCGCAAGGAATACGAGCTCATGACGGCCGCAGGAAAGAAGGCGACCCCGGTATGGAAACAGGTGGCAGCTTCGCTGTTCTCCCCGCAAACGGCACTGGCCGCGCTTATTACGCTGACGGTGGTATACGGTAAAGAAATAGGAGAATGGATAAAGGGGCTCTTTGGCGGGAAAAACGCTATGGATGAACTGCGTGAATCCATGCGGGAAACCTATGAGGTGGAAAAAGAGGCGAATGCCACATTCGTGAAAAGCCGGTTTGAGATGGACAGGGTAATCAAGTCCGTAAAGGAGTTCAAGGGAAGCAAGGAGGAGGAACGCAAAAAGGTAACCGAACTCAACCGTACATACGGCGAAACGTTCGGCTACTACCAGACATTGAGCGAATGGTACGATACGCTTATGAAAAAGAGTTCCGACTATATCGAGGTGCTCGTACTGGAACAGAAGGCCCGGAAATGGCTTGACAAGGCCGTAGAGGAGAGCGATAAGGCCGACAAGCTGAAAGCGGAAGGTGCGGAATCCCACCGTCCATGGTTCGGTGCCGGCGGTAAAATCCACAAGTTCTTCGGCGGAGGTTCCACCAACCAGTTCGGTAGCGACCCTGCTTCCGTAGCTTACAACAAAAAGCTCAAGGACATCTATGATGCGGAAGAGGATGCCCTCAAACGTGCGGAAGAGTTTCAGGATAAAGCCGCCCGTATCAAGGAGGGAACAAATATCAATACCGTAGTTTCCGGTTCGGTGGAAGAATTGGAAAACAGCATAGCGGAGAAACGCAAGGCGCTGAAGAAACTCACAAACAAGGAGGATTATGAGGCGGCCATGAAAGTAATAGAAGCCGAGGAGAAAAAGCTGGAAACCATTACGGGAAAGAAAAACAAGGACGGTGGCAGGAATGCTTCCGACTATCAGGATGCTCTTTCCGATGCCCGCCTGCGTGCACAACGTAAGCTGGAGGATGCCCGTATCGCCCTGATGGCGGAAGGCAGCGCCAAACGCAAGGCACTGCTCCGTCAGGAATACGAGCAGACGCTTGCCGCCATCGACAAGGAAGAACGGGAGCTGCTCTCCAGGCTGGAGAAATCGAAAAAGGCCGGCAATCCGATAGCCCCCGGGGAGGCTGACCGGATAAGGCAGGACGCTTCCTCACAGCGTGTGGTTGCCGGCGTGCAGTATATGCAGGATGTCTACGACGAGGAGAAGCAGTTCCGGGAAAAGGACCGGCAGGCGTGGATAGACTACAACAGGGAGTACGGCAGCTACCAGGAGAAACGGCTGGCAATCACACAGGATTATGCCCTGAAGATTGCCGCAGCCGAAACCGAAGGTGAAAAGGCCATGCTGAAAAGACGGCGCGAGGACGAACTGAAAGAGCTTGATTTCGGGGAGTTCAAGAAGACCGTCAACCTCGCCGACGTATTCGGCAATCTGGACACTCAAAGTACGGAGTCGCTCTCCGCACTTCGCGACAAGCTGAAGGAATACATCAGCGGGGCGGCCAAAGAATTACGCCCCTCGGACTTGAAGCAGCTGCAGGACGCACTGACGAATATTGACCTGAAGCTTGCCGACCGCAAGCCCTTCCGGGAACTGAAACGGTCTATGGATGAATACGCCAAGGCCCAGGAAACTGTCCAAAAGGCGCAGGAGGATCTGAACACCGTCATGGCGGGCGGAAAGGTTATCACCGGTCTGTACAGGGATGAGACGGGCAAGCTCGTCACCGGACTGCTGACACAGGAACAGGCGGAGAAGAAACTGACTGAGGCCCAGGAAAACCGCCGCAGGAAACGTACGGCAATGGCTCAGAGCCTGCAGGGGGTTGCGGGCGAAATGTCATCCTACACACAGGCGGCCGATGATGTCGTCAGTATGCTGGAAGGGTTCGGAGTGTCGGTGGACGAGAATGCCAAGCGGGTGATAGAGGGTTTCAATACCATGTCGGAAGGTATCAGCCAATTTGCGAACTCCATGCTTTCGGGTGACATCGGCGGCATGATAAGCGGCGTGGTGAATACAGCCGGTGGTTTTGTCAAGACATTGGGCAGCCTTTTCGGTACGGATTGGGGCGGCCAGCGTTCCGAAAGACGTTACCAGCAGGCAAAGGAGCGTTATGAAAGCTATATGGCGGTGCTTGACAAAGTCATCGCCAAACAAAAGGAACTGGTGGCATCCATGGAGACCGATACGCTGGCGAATGCCAATAATTCCTACAAGAAAGCCGGCGAGCTCCTGCAACAACAGGGAGAATATGCCCGCGAAATGGGAAAGGCTTACCTGAATGCCGGGGCGAGCAAGGGGTTTCTCGGCATCGGTTCCAAAGCTTCCCATGGAACGAAACAGAGGGAAAGCATATCCTCCACAGCCTGGGACCAGGCGCGCCAGGTATTGGGAAATGACTTTTACAAGGTATCCGACGGCCGCATGACCGGCCTCTTTGACCTGAGTTACGAAAAGCTGGTAAAGCTGCGTGATGAAGCCACCGGCTTCTGGAGCGAACTGCATGAGGATACACGCAAATATCTGGAACAGGTCATCGAGAGCGAGGAGGCATGGCAGGAGGTGCAGGAGACGCGCAAGGAAGCCATGACGGGCATCTCCTTCGAGAGCGTGCGCAGCAGCTTTCTGGACATGCTCATGGATATGGACAGCAGTACGGCGGACTTTGCCGACAACTTCGAGAAGTACATGCAGAGGGCCATGCTGAACAGCATGCTTTCGGAAAGCTACAATGAACGCCTTAGGAAGTGGTATGACTCGTTCGCCGAAGCCATGGAGGAGAAGACGGAATGGCGGACGGGCCAGGGCAGACGCGGACGTAATAGGTATAAAGTTACCACCGAAGCCGCGGGCGTGCTGAGCCAGACGGAACATGACATGCTGAAGGATTCCTGGGATTCGATAGTGAATGATGCGCTGGCTGAACGTGACGCGATGAAGGAGATATTCGGCTGGAAGGGTGATCCGGCAAGCTCACAGTCCGGACGCAGCGGAGCCTTCACTGCCATGACACAGGAACAGGGCACACTTCTGGAAGGGCTGTTTACTTCCTTGCAGGATCATGCCAGCGGCATGCACAAACTTCTGGAAGAGCTCGCCAAATCAAGGAAGGAAGACCACGACCTGCTCGTCAGCATTACTGAGAATACAGCCTACTGCCGGTATCTGGAAAGTATCAACGAGATTATGGAATATTTTAGAAACAATGGAATAGAAGTGTCATGATGTACGACCTGACAGGATATATGGTGATTAACGGCAAGGATGCCTGGACGGAGTATTCGGCCTTCCTCTGCGAGGACAGGCCGGAAGACAGTACGAACGTGACCGAACTGCTCAAACCGCCCGAGATGAAGGAATATACGGCTGTGGATTTCAGGGAGCGTAACGGTGAGGAATTGCCGCAGCAGCTCCCGCTTCCACGCTGCAAGCCCCGCGACCTTACACTGTATCTGGCTGTATACGCCCCTTCACTTTCCGGATGTGAGGCAAGGCGGCTTGCCCTGATGCAGGCGCTCATACAAGGCTGGGTAACCCTCCGGGTAAAAGGGATATCCATAGAATACAGGCTTTACTACAAGTCCGCCACACCGGCCGATATCCTGACCGATGCTTTTGACGGAAGTACCGTAGCCAGATGGAAAATGAAGTTCAGGGAACCGAAACCGGAACCCTTTTAAATGATGTTTAAAGACTGCTCGAATGGAACTCAAAATCTATAATCAATCCGGCGGACTGAAGCTGACGGTCCCGGTCACTTCGTCCTCAACATGGAACCTTGAGTTGATGAGTGAGAATGCGCTCTCGCTCTCCTTTACGGTTCCGGCCTGTGTGCCACTGCAGGTGAATGACTACATAACACTGGAGGGTGTGAGGTTCAGTGTGAAGAAAGAGTACAAGCCCAGGAAAAAGAACAGCCAGGAATACCGCTATTCCGTGAAATTCTATGCTCCCATACATGACGCCCAGCAAGTGATATACCTCCACCTGACTGACGGTCAGTATGAGCCGCAGTTCAGCCTTGACGGCAGTCCCCGGGAGCACCTGCAGAAATGGGTGGACAACATGAACCGTATTTACGGTGAGGAACGCTGGCGTATCGGTGACGTGATAGATGCACCGGACGGAAATATAGAGTATAACAATACCACCTGCTGGGACGCACTGGCATCCATGGCCGAGACCTTTTCGACCGAATGGTGGTCGGACGGCTTCTATATCAACCTGTGCCGTTGTGAGCGCGGGGAACGTGTGGAACTGGGATACATGCAGGGCCTTGCCTCACTTACACAAACGGAGAATAGCGATGACGTAAAATTCTTCACCCGGCTTATTCCGCTGGGAAGTACCAGGAATATAGACCGAAGCCGCTACGGTTTCTCCCGTCTGCAACTGCCCGATCGCGCCAAGTATGTGGACAGAAATACGGACTACGGACTGTATGAACATGTGGAAGAGGATGCCTTTGCGGGTATCTTTCCTCATTATACGGGAACTGTGTCCTCCGTACGTTCACAGGAAAGGACCGGGAATGACGGCAAACCCTTTACAGTCTATTATTTCAAGGACGAAGGTATGGAGTTTGACCCATGTGATTATGAGATTGCGGGACTTGTCAAACAATTGTCTTTCCAGAGCGGTGAGCTGAACGGGCGTGATTTCGAGGCAAACTATCATTCGGAAAGCAAGGAATGGGAAATCATCAATACCTACCCGGATGAAGATACGCAATTGCCCGGGGGAAACCTTATACCGCATGCTGGTGACAAATATATCCCCTGGAATTTCCGTATGCCCGAAGCTTACGAAAAACAGGCCGAGCAGGATTACAAGGCGGCCGTTGATGACTTTCTCTCGTCATACAGCGAAGACACCACCAAGTACGGCGGCGATACCGATTACACCTATATTGAGAAGCACTCCGTCCCTCTGCGGCTGGGACAGTCGGTAAGGCTGCTCAGCGAAGAGTATTTCCCCGGCAGCGGTTACCGGGATACACGCATGACAAAGGTTACACGCAAGCTGGAAAACCTTTCCATGGCGGCCGTTGAATGCACGAACCGAGTCGGCAAGGGCTGGAAACGCAGCCTGGAAAGTAACCTGAACGGATTGCAGTACGTTGTCGGCGGGCTGCTGGACCGCTCGGTTATCGAGGTGCTTAAATCATGGGACAACCGTGAGGCCAGCGAATACAACGTGTTTTCAGCCTTACGGGCGATAAAGGAGATAACCCGGCGTGCCATCAGCAAGATCGGTCCGGATAGGACCTCCTTTCTTGTTTCCTTTCTGGCAGGCGCAGTATTCGGTAAGGAAGGGTTCGCTTCCGGACTGGCCGGATTTGGCGCCAAGATAGATGAGAACGGCAACGGTGAAATGCGGGGCTTGCGGCTTTGGGAATGGCTTGAGGTACCGGAACTCAGACGTAACCGTGTGGAAGTGTATGCTGGCATCAAATGGCGCACGCCGGGTGTCGGCATTGTGGAGAGTGTGGTGGCGGATACGGACAATGAGGGAAATCCGCTTTCCACCGGCACCGTGCATCTCAAGCTGGAAGCCGGGGAAATGGGAGCTGTTGCGGCGGACGATATAAGCATGGGAATCATCCATTTCGAGGATGAGACGATGAATGCCACCGAGGATTCGGACGATAGTAAGGGCAATTTCCGTTTTGCCGGTTTCGGAACGGCATACTTCCGTATTACCGGAGTCTCAGGTGAGGATAACGGCACATTCCGTTATTCCCTGCGTCCGGGAACAACGCTGCATCCGCAGAAGTACATGCATTTCTCATGTTATGGCAATTTCACCAACCCCGACCGTCAGACATCCGTATATGAGACACGCACCTACAGCCGCATGCTCCGTAACCAGAATACCTGGGAAATATCGGCCGCCAACATCGCAATGCAGTCGGGCGACCTCTCAAACCTGAACGTACACGGTCTGGATATGACGGGATACTCCATGTATCTGAACAGCGTGTACTTTACCGGTACGGTACGGCAGCTGAAACCTGACGGTACGCCGGTATATACGGCCAATGACCGTGGAGAGTGGGCATCCGGTGAAAATTATGCCTTTTATGACCGGGTTTCCCATGATGGCGGCATTTGGCTGTGTGTAAGCGAGAGCGGCAGTGCATCTGAACCTGCAGAAGGAAATTCGGACTGGTTGCTACAAGTGAAACCGGGAACGGACGGAACTGATGGCAAGAACGGTCAGGATGGCGCTCCGGGAAGGGACGGTCAGGACGGTGCTCCTGGTAAGGACGGAACGGATGGTGCACCGGGCAGGGACGGCGTGGACGGAGCACCGGGACAGGATGGCATTTCGGTCAGTAACCACGGAAAATGGCATACCGGCCTTAAGACACCTTACCTTGGACTGGTGAAAATGGGTGGAAAGGTGTTTTTATGCAAGGTTAGAAACGGAACGTCAAATCCACCCATGTGGACGGTTACCACCAAGGACGGAAGACGTATACTCCAGACGCAGGACGGTGGAAAGACCTATGGCTACATACTGACCGGCGAGTACAACTCCGAAGAGTACGACATGGTGGTGGAAAACGGGGAGAACGGCCTGCAGGGATGTATACTCCGCAAGGCCGAATGGGTGTCCGGAGTAGAGTGGCGTAACGATGAGTCACTGGCTGGCGGTACACGGTACGTCGATGTGGCACTGGTCAGGGATAACGGTACGGAGACTGGTTGGCGGGCATACAAGTGCCGGGTGACGCATATAAGTAGCGGGGGAAATGCGCCGGGAAACAGTACGTATTGGGAAGAGTTCGGACTTAATACGGCAGCCATATTCACATCGCTTATTGTTGCTAAAAATGCGATGATAGAATTCATGCAGGGGAACGAACTTCGTATTAGAAAGGATGACGGGACGGTGACTGCCGGCCTTAGCGGTTCCCAATCCGGTGAAAAGATACGGATGTGGGCAGGTAGTTCTACTCCTGATGATGCCCCCTTCCGGGTTACTGAAGACGGAAAAGTACATGCAGAAAATGCGGAAATAACCGGAGAAGTCAATGCGACAGGCGGTACTTTTAAAAATATCAAGTCGCCCAATAACTCCTTTGTTATTAAAGAAAACGGGGACATAGAAATAACCGGCAAGGTATCCACCTCTATGAACGGAAAGCGTATTGTGATTGATTCAGCTACGAACAGTCTTAGAATGTACGGCTCCGATAATCTGTTGGCGGGAACTATAGATTTCATCGGTGAAGGTGGTAGTACATATCCCCGTATGAAATTAATCGAGTATGTTTCCGGAAATCCAAGATATACTGTTTTAATAAGACCTCAGCTAATAAATGTATCAGAGAATGATGGCAATGACTTTTATGATGTCATGATAAATACAAATGGAATAAGCTTTTTAAAAAATAATGTGGTAACTAAATCTTATCCTAATAAATAAATGCTATGAGAGTATTTTATAAAAGTAAATTAGCAAAGTGGATGTTGTGGCAGGGCTACAGCACCATTACTTTAGGCTGTTTCGTCTTTACCAAGAAAAGCAAGGCGGAAATGAAAACACGCGTTCTTAACCATGAAGCTATTCATGTAAGACAGTGGGAGGAATGCATGATTGCTTCGATGGTTCTGTTGACGCTTGTCATGTCCGTTACCGGGTTCAACGTATGGATGTATTTGTTGTGTCCGTTGTGGTTCTATTTGCAATATGGACTGGAATATGCCGTTTCTCGTGTTTACCATTCTTTCAAAGGTATACATGGAGCGGATGGGAATAAAATATCGTATGGAAATTCAGCGTTCGAGATGGAGGCAAAATCCAATGAAGAGATAGACCGTTATCTGGATGTTAGGAGACCTTTTGAATTCGCGAGATACTACGGAAAAATATGATTTTTAATTTACAAAAACGAGATAATAGTTAATTGTTAAATTGGGCTGATTTTTGTAGTAGAAATGACGCCCCTAAAATGTACAAAGTATGGCAGAAGATATTAAGGAAAACGAAATGCAGAATGGTAGTCCCACTCTTTTAAGAGGATTGGATGCTGAAGGAAATAGTGTTGTTATACCTACAAGGGATTTAGCAGGCCTGATAATGTCTCCATATAAAATAGTTTCAGACATTATACATGTACCGGCTGATAAATGTTTGAAAATCGGCTCTTTCAGTTTGGATGAATTAGGGTATGGTTTTTCCACAATAAATTTATCTGTGCATGAATATAACTATGGTGGTTGGGGGTATAGACAGGCATCATATTTATTCAATATTGCCAACGAGAGTGCTGACAATACTCTTCATGGGACTTTATATGGATGTAAAACAATGTTTTCCGAAGCATATATAAAACGGCTAAGAAGTGCATTTGATAGAGATGGAATATTCCGTGATTTATACCTTGATTTTAATATGGAATGCTTCGTGTCAATAGATGCCAAGGTGATTCACTGGGTGAATATAGAAATATCCGATGAGTTGAATGCAGGGACTGTTAAAAATATATCGCATGGGACAATTCAATATCTCAACCAGTAAGGATTTTGTACCCAATTATTTATATTTATAACTCCTATATTCTTATACTGTATCATTTGCCCCTAAAATGTATAAGATATGGGTGAAGATATAAAAATCAATGAAGTTCAACAAGTAAATGATGCTGCATACATAACAGTGTTACTGGAAGATGGTAGTTTAGGTAAAATTCCACGGAACGATTTAATTGAACTGATAAGAGAAAATATGCCGGAATCAAATTCGGAACAGAAAGGACTGGCTTCTCCGGTAACTCCCAAACATTATAATTATTATCAAGTCGATTGTAAGCTATCTGACCTTACTCAAAACGGCTATTACTATATTGATGACAAAATTTATCGTAAGGATGCTCCTGAAGGTTTGACTAATTATAATCTTGTAGTCTTTAATAATGGTTTTGTTATCCAATTATTGCATGATTGGCATCACTGTTATTTTATCAGAGATTGTTGGGGAGAATGGAGCGAATGGAGACAAATTTCTTTATCATAAAGTTTGTTTAGCCCCTACTACCCTTGACAGACCATATTCTTTGCCCCTAAAATGTACAAGATATGGCAGAGGATATTAAGGAAAATGAAATGCAGAATGGAAAACCAGCCAGATTGAGAGGCATAGATGCAGATGGGAACAGCATAACACCAACAATGGAAGAAGTGACCGATGCACTACCGGGAGAACAAAAGTACGACAGAGGAGTGTATTATTCACTGCCTAAGTCCATTGTATCTGTCCATAAACCAACTGGAGGCAATGAAATTAAGACCATAACGTTATTAAAGATAGGAGACTATAACACGTCCCATTTTAATTTCTTTGAGATTTTTACTATTCCATTTTACTCGAATAACCATTGCTTACCCGGCTGGTGCAAGGTTCATTATGCGCCTGCTGGTACACTCCAAAGTGATGTCGCTCATTCTGAATGCGGATGTTTCTCTAATTTAAGGCAGATAAGTTATAAAGGGGACGTTTATTTGGCTATTGATATACTGGTGAATCAGTATGGTTCTGCGTATATTGCTCTGACCGGTTATCATGAAGATACATCACAGATAATGGATGTTACCGGAGATTTTACAGAACTTCAATAAGATGAACATACAATGAGGAAACTGCAAAATCCTCATTGTATGCCAGTATTTCCATTAAGATGTAAAAGATATTTTCTTCCAATCACTCCAAAAGTCCCAAAGTTGTCTGATATACAAATTTTGTGGCCATGCTTCAGCGCACATTTGAAATCCCACAGAATCGGTGATTATTGTAAGAATACAGCCATATACAGCTGGATAATTGTATTCTTTGTAATTTTCCTGATGATAACGGCAAAAACCATTAGGCAGATTATCAGCATTTACATTATCGTTGTCAGATATAAGTCCGGAAAGGTTTTTTAAATCAGAGGTGTCCATAAGGCCTTTATACTCATGAGTAGCCGTGGGCATATTTATTCTTATTAGGTCCACCAAGTCTGCTTTGGCTATTTTTCCAAGAGTTCCATCTTCCAATATCACTGTTATATATGCAGCATCATTTGCTTGTTGAACTTCATTAATTTTTATATCTTCACCCATACCTAATATATTTTAGGGGCAGAAGATATATTAGATAAAAGTTAGCGCTCATGCCAATCTTGCCAAGCTCCCAAATCATTACAGCTTCGCGTTCGTATCTGATTGTCTTGAACGCTATAAGCTATTTGTAATACCCATCGGCCTTGATTACACGATATTACTATTAATCCGCCATAATTGATATAAGGCGGAAAGTTGGCATTTTTGTTAGAAACATAATTTATATCATAATACCCAGTACTTTTGTACGTGTTCAAATCATCTTTAGCTTCACCTTTGTCTTGTAAAACTGTATTGAAGCCTATTGATGTTTTGAATAATTCTATCAAATCATTTTTGGCGATTTTCCCAAGACTCCCATCTGTTAATACCACTGTTACGTATGCAGCATCCTTCACTTGTTGCGCTTCATTGATTTTTATATCTTTACCCATATCTTGTACATTTTAGGGGCAGAAGAAATGAAATAGAAAAACGGTTCCTAATATTTATAACAGTTTAAGTAAAAGATATTTGTTTCCAGTCAGACCAAAAACGAGTTTTGAAACGATAAAAAACAGCACCATTATATGTGAAATAGAGTTGTTTGGAACAATTTATATCCCAATGTAAATGGAAAAGGATACAACCTTGTGTTTGTCCTGATTCGGATGGAACGTTTTCGCATTTATCGCCAATAGAATATATTCCACTTGTCTCTATTTTATCCAAATCTGAAATCGAACTACTGTAAATTACAGCACCTATTAAACAAGCTAATTCGTTCTTATTTATCTTTACTTGACTTCCATCTACGAGTTCACCATATATATATTCCGCATTTGTAACTTGCGGGAAGACGTTCATTTTAATATCCTCTGCCATATTCTTACATTTTAGGGGCGTCTGATATAAGTTTTGTAGCACAAAATTCAATTCTTACCTTCACACCAAAAATGATTTACGCTTACATCAGAGTATCAACAGACAAACAAACTGTCGAAAATCAACGATTCGAGATTGAGAAATTTGCTCGTATCAGAGAGCTAAATATTGATAAGTGGATATCCGAAACGGTATCAGGAACAAAATCTGCCAAAAAGCGAAAACTCGGTTCCCTTATTAAAAAGTTAAAGAAGGGAGATACATTAATAGCTTCGGAAATCAGCCGTCTGGGTCGTCGATTAATGGAAGTTATGAGCATCCTGAATACTCTTATGCAAAAAAATATAACAGTGTTTACGGTGAAGGAAAAATATGAATTGGGCAATAATATTCAATCACAAATTCTTGCGTTCGCCTTTGGATTATCTGCACAAATTGAACGTGATTTGATAAGCCAGCGTACAAAAGAAGGACTTGCTCGACGTGTAGCTGAAGGGCAGAAATTGGGACGTTGTAAAGGAGGACATAATTCACATTACAAGCTCACCGGAAAAGAATCTCTTATAAAAACAATGCTTGAGTATGGATATAGCAAAGCAGCTATCTGTAGGAAACTGAAATGCAATCCCAAGACATTGGATGACCATTTAAATAGAATGGAAAAATGCGAATAATAGAGTATATATCCCCTAAGATTCATACAAAGATAAAAATTCTGAATGATTGGAGGAACTTTTAAGTTCCTTTTGAGAGCCGTTTAAATAGAGTTGGAAAATGAATAAAAAATCACAATTTGTTTTGTGTTAATTGGTGTAAAAGACTCACAAAGTGATTTGGAAAAGCATTACAAAACGTTTTGCGGTTTATAAATCGGAATCCGCATATACCAAATTATCCCAATAGAATATACAGAAACAAATGTTTATGAATAGAAGAAGTCTTTGAGTGTATGGGGCAATGTCTAATGTTTCTCCATGTATCACGGTGTATTATCAGATTGGTCTCCCGATTGAGACCCCAAGAAAAAAGCCCTTGAAAGTGATTGACTTTCAGGGGCTTTAGAGTGTTGTTGCGGTGCGTACGGGACTCGAACCCGTGACCCCATGCGTGACAGGCATGTATTCTAACCAACTGAACTAACGCACCAATATTTCAACTTGTATTTCTTTCAATGCTTTCTCTCTCGATTGCGGGTGCAAAGGTACGCAATAATTTGAATTCTGCAAATGTTTGGACGTTTTTTTTCTGAACTTTTTTCTATTGGTCTTGATAGTGAATCATTTACATTTCAAGGAAAATAATTTTTCAAAAAAAGGAGAGGAGATGTTTTTTTAATTTGATTTTATTCCGTATATTGGTATTACAATTAAAAAAGAGAAGAAGTTAACTATGGATATGCGTGTTTTTCAGATAGAGTCTGGTAGGGTATTACCTATGAAAGGGGATATACTTATTTCATCTCCTTTTTTTCGTGGTCATGATTTAACCCGGTCGGTAGTGTTGTTGCTAGAACATAATGAAGAAGGTAGTATGGGAATAATTTTGAATAAAGAATTTCGTAACCATATCTTGTTGAATGAACTGTTGCCTCCATTGGAATTTGCACAGCGTGTGCCTATATATAAAGGAGGTCCGGTAAGTAGAGAAACTATTTTCTTTTTGCACACGTTAGAAGATTTGAAGGGAGCAATACCTTTGGCTAATGGATTATATGTGAATGGCAATTTTGGTGAGGTGCAAAAATATATTCTTGATGGTAAACCGGTAGAAGGGGTATTTCGGTTCTTTTCGGGATATGTCGGATGGGAGAAAGGGCAATTGATTAAGGAGATAGAAGAGAAATCATGGTTGATAGTGGATAGTAATAAAGAGATGTTGCAGGATTTGAATTTCTGTGATTTATGGCATACCATGCTTGCTAAATTAGGAGGTAGATATGCTATTTGGGCACGTTATCCTCAATATCCGATGCTTAACTAGAAATTTATTTTTTGGAGCATTATCACATCCCGATAACTTTTGCCGGTATGCATCCAATCTTTTAATAGTGCACACTCTTGATAACCGCAAGTAGTAAATAGCTTGCGGCAGGGTTTGTTTGCGGTGTCTACATATGCAAACAGCTGATGGATACCCAAGTAATGGAAACAGTGGCTTTCAAGGAGAGATAGCGCCTGTCTGCCTATTCCTTTCCTCCGTTGTGCTTCGTCTATGACGATGCCTACCTCTGCCCGACTGTGCAGAGGGTCAAAATTGCAAATATCTACAATCCCTACCACCTGTCTGTCGCTATTTTCAATCATTAATCGGAGTTGGCGGTCTGTAAATAAATCATTTTGCGTTTGCTCAATGTATTGTTTCAGATGGAAACGGGAGTAAGGTCCTGTGGTATTACTGATATCCCATAAATCAACAATGTTTTCGAATCGGAACATGCAGTCTAAATCTTCCGGCTCGGGAGCACGAAGCTTAATTCCGTTTTCTTCTAATTGTCGTGCCATTATTCTTCCTCCTTTTCTTCCTTTAATAAGTCGAGTTCGTTCCATATACGTTTGCGGGTAGGGACACAAAACAGGGAAGCAATGAGAGACATGGCAGCACAAAAGAGACCGGTAGTATTGAGTGTGAGGTAGTAAAACGACAAGTTTGTCAATACAGGCACTACCAATAGTCCCAATCTGATTTCGCTCCAACGGCGATAGCTGCTCAGGGCATCGGGGAGTGAAAGTAGTTTGACACATTTTACCAGTGACAGGCTGAATAGTCGGAGGGATAAAGGTATTAATCCTACTGTCAGCAGTATACCGATTGTCTGTAGTATATAGTCCATGCGGGCATCACCGGCATAGTCTCCTTCCGTCATTATTCCCGTTTCGTAGAGGATGACTAACACTATAGGCAAGATCCATATCATGATATATTCTGCCTGGAGATATTTCACTGTTTTATTTATTCTTTCTTCCATTGTATCTTTTTAAATTCAATAATTATACTGTTCCTGTAAATAATGTGCGGTTTGCAATGGAGCGTCCTAAAGTAACTTCGTCTGCATATTCCAACTCATCGCCAATGGAAATTCCTCGCGCGATGACACTGAGTTTGACATTGGTGTCAGCTAACTTGCGGAAAATGTAGAAGTTGGTTGTATCTCCTTCCATAGTAGAACTAAGTGCCAGAATAACTTCTTTCACTTCATTGTTTTTGACACGTTCCACCAAACTTTCTATTTGCAGGTCGGAAGGCCCTATACCGTCCATTGGCGAAATCACTCCGCCCAGTACATGATATAGTCCTTTGTATTGCTGTGTAGCTTCCACGGCCATTACGTCACGGATGGTTTCAACCACGCAAATGGTGGAGGCGTCACGTACCGGGTTTGAACAAATACAGCATGTTTCGGTATCTGATATATTGTGGCAGATCTTGCAATATTTCACTTCGTGTTTTAATGTAATAATGGCATTGCCAAATGCTTCTACAGTAGCCGTATCCTGTCTCAGAAGATGAAGAACGAGGCGCATGGCAGTCTTTCGTCCCACCCCCGGCAGTTTGGCAAATTCTCCTACTGCTTTTTCTAATAATATGGAAGGGTATTGTTGGTTCATCGATTAAATTCCTATATAATGGCTGCAAACTTACGGAATTTAAGTGATTTTGCGTACATTTGCAGTCAAAAAAATAACATGAACGGAATTTATATTCTGCTGACCATATTTCTTTATTTCGGAATGTTGTTGCTTGTGGCTCGTTTCACCGGCAAGAATTCCGATAACGATGCTTTCTTTCGTGGTAACCGCCGTTCTCCCTGGTATGTTGTTTCTTTCGGCATGATCGGAGCTTCGTTGTCGGGAGTTACTTTTGTCTCTGTTCCGGGCATGGTGCGTAGCATCGATATGACTTATATGCAGACTTGTATGGGCTTTTTTGTAGGCTATCTTATTATAGCCCATGTGTTGCTGCCGCTTTACTATAAACTGAATCTCACCTCCATTTATTCCTATTTGGATGATAGGATAGGGAGATGTTCCTATAAAACGGGAGCTTCTTTTTTTCTTCTTTCAAAGATTATAGGGGCGGCAGCGCGTCTTTATCTGGTCTGCCTGATACTTCAGCATTATGTGTTCGATGTATTCGAGGTTCCGTTTGTCGTGACGGTGATAGGGATTGTATTGCTGATTTGGCTGTACACGCGCAGAAGCGGCATTCGCACGATTGTGTGGACCGACAGCTTGCAGACCTTGTGCCTTTTGCTGGCATTGGGACTTATAATATATAATGTGGCAGGACAACTCGAACTCGATTTTTCGGGAGTGGTGCAGACCGTGAAGGACAATGAACATAGTCGCATTTTCGTTTTCGATGACTGGCATTCCAAACAGAACTTTTATAAGCAGTTTTTCAGCGGCATCTTTATCACGATTGTAATGACAGGACTTGATCAGGATATGATGCAGAAAAACTTGTCATGCAAGAACTTGCGTGAAGCACAAAAGAATATGTATTGCTACGGCATTTCTTTTGTCCCGGTCAATTTCCTGTTTCTGTCTTTGGGAGTTTTGTTGCTGTTGCTGGCAAGTCGGACAGGGATGGCATTGCCGGCGGGAGGCGATGATATTCTTCCTCTGTTTGCGGCAGAGGGGCATTTAGGATATGCAGTGTTGATTTTCTTTACAATCGGGATTATCGCGGCAGCCTTTTCGAGTGCCGATTCTGCATTGACTGCTCTGACCACTAGCTTTTGCATCGATATTATGGGTATCAGTCATTTGCCCGAACAAGAAGCGGAAAAACGCAGGAAGATAGTTCATTTCTGCATTTCGGCAATTTTTATTGGGTTCATTCTGCTATTTAAAGTGGTGAATAATAAGAGTGTGATAGATGCGATATATGTTATAGCCTCCTATACTTACGGACCGTTGCTGGGGCTGTTTGTGTTCGGACTGTTCACCAAGTTGCACCCGCGTGACCGCTTTGTGCCTTATGTGGCGATAGCATCTCCGCTGGTGTGCTATGCCATAGACAGGGTGGTGTTTAATTACACCGGTTATCAGTTTGGCTACGAGATGCTGATGTTCAATGGATTCTTAACTTTTATGGGGTTAACTTGTTTAAGTATTAAAAATAAAAAAATATATGGAAATACTCAGTGCTGAATTTGTAATAAGTAATACAAAGGTAGATAAGTGTCCGCAAGGTAATTTGCCGGAATATGCTTTTATAGGCCGTTCCAATGTGGGCAAGTCCAGTTTGATAAATATGCTGACCAAACGTCCTAAGCTGGCAATGACTTCATCCACTCCGGGAAAAACGTTGCTTATTAATCATTTTTTAGTGAATAACGAATGGTATTTGGTGGATTTACCGGGGTATGGCTTTGCTTTGAGAGGTAAGAAGCAGGTAGATAAAATTCAGAAAATTATAGAAGATTATATTTTGGGGCGCGAGCAAATGACAAATTTGTTTGTGCTGATAGATTGTCGCTTGGAGCCACAGAAAATCGATTTGGAATTTATGGAGTGGTTGGGAGAAAATGAAGTCCCTTTCGCTATCATATTTACTAAAGCAGATAAATTGTCGGGAGGGAAGGCAAAAGATAATGTGAACAAATATCTGAAGAAGCTGAGTGAACAGTGGGAAGAATTGCCTCCTTATTTCTTGTCTTCTTCTGAGAAAAAACTAGGGCGCAAAGAAATATTGGATTATATAGAAAGTATTAATCGGAGTGTGAAGGGATAGTTGCTTTCTATTTGAACTATATTCTCATTTACCGTAGGGGAACCTTGCGTATATTTTCGTGGGAAAGGGAATATTGTGTGATTATATTTGAGTTTACGAAGAAATTTATATCTATAACTTTTGCTGAAAATACGTTAAATAGTAAAAGGGTATATGCAGTAATCCATCATTTTCATTCTTTAATGAATAGAATATAAAAAACAGAGAGATTATGAAAAAGTTAGCTCATTTTTGTGGAATCATGCTGGCTGCTACTTCTTTTATGTTTCAGTCATGTGACGATAGTGATGGATATTCAATAGGTGATATTGCTGTTGATTGGGCTACTGTGGAAGCTAAAGACAGCCACACTTATTCACTGACAGGTGATACATGGGGGACTCTGTGGCCTGCTGCATCGGCTTTTCCTTGGTCGCCGGAGGATGGAGAGCGTGTTGTTATCGTATTCAATCCGTTGTATGATGATTTTCAAGGATATGATTGCGCTATCAAGATAGAGGGTATTCGCTCCATTCTGACTAAAGATGTTGAGGAGCTTACGGAAGAAAACGATGCAGAATTGGGGAATGATCCTATTTATATTGAAAAGAGGAATATGTGGATAGGTGGCGGATATATGAATATTGTTTTTACGCAGAATCTGCCTGCACAGGAAAAGCATCGCATCAGTTTGGTACATACAACTCCCTTAGCTTTGGATTCTGAAGGTTATCTTACATTGGAGTTGCGTTATAATACCTATGATGATATGACCGGTCTTTATGGAAATGGAGCTGTTTCATTTAACCTTAATTCTATTGAGGCTCTTCCCGGAATGAAAGGTGTTAAGATAAAATTGAATTCGGCTGTTAACGGTGAAGTGACAGTTCCTTTTGAACTGATGGACGAGCCGACTCCGAATGAAGTGAAACAGATGGATTTTTCAAAAATGGAAATCGAATAATTAGGGTTTAAAGAGAGAGTTTGTGACCGTGTGTCAAGAGCGAAATGACGTTGGAATACGAGGGATATTTCGAGCTCTTGGCACACTTTTTTTTAAGAAATGTCCACATTCCCAATTATTTTTTCTCTATTTCAGTATTATTTCAGAATTATCTTATTTCTTTGCTTGTCATAAATATCAAAGGTTATGAAGATATTATTAGTAGAAGATGATGTTAATTTACGTGAAGTAGTTCAACGTTCATTAGAAAAAGAACGCTATATAGTAGAAGTAGCTCCTGATTTTCGGACAGGTATCCAAAAAATAGAGGATTATACTTACGATTGCATTTTGCTGGATATAATGTTGCCTGATGGTAATGGATTGGAGTTGCTTGAACAGCTCAAAGAGATGCGTAAACGTGAGAACGTGATTATTATTTCGGCAAAAGATTCTTTGGAAGATAAGGTCTTGGGATTGGAGTTGGGGGCAGATGATTATTTACCAAAACCTTTTCATTTGGCAGAACTCAATGCACGTATCAAGAGTGTTATCCGACGGAATCAGCAGAATGGTGAAATTACCATAAAATATGGAAACATAGAAGTTTTTCCTGATAAATACCGTGTACAGGTAGATGGTAAGGAACTGGATTTGAATCGTAAAGAGTATGACATTCTGGTCTATTTCATGAATCGTCCGGGGCGTTTGGTCAATAAGAATACGATGGCCGAATCTGTTTGGGGTGATCACATAGATCAAGTAGATAATTTTGATTTTATCTATGCTCAAATAAAGAATTTAAGAAAGCATTTGAAGGAGGCCGGTGCGACTCCTGAGGTGAAAGCCGTTTATGGGTTGGGTTATAAAATGACTATGGACTGATGAAGCTGATTTATTACATACTGGTTCGTATATCGCTTGCCCTGACAGTTATTCTGACCGGATGGGCTATCTTTTTTTATATCGCTGTCATGGATGAAGTTAACGACGAGGTGGATGATGCACTTGAAGACTACTCGGAAATTATTATTATCCGTGCATTGGCAGGCGAAGAATTGCCATCCAGGAATACAGCTTCCAATAATCAATATTTCTTAAAAGAGGTAACAGAAGAATATGCTGTCAGTCGTGAAAATATACTCTATAAAGATTCAATGGTGTATATTCCCGAAAAAGGAGAAACAGAACCGGCACGTATCCTGACTACGCTCTTTAAAGATGACGGAGACCGTTTTTTTGAGCTGACGGTTGCAACACCTTCTATTGAAAAGGAGGACTTGAAAGAAGCCATTACGGGATGGATTATATTTCTGTATGTTATTATGTTGCTTATTACCATTTTGATAAATGTGTGGGTGGTTTATCAAAATATGCGTCCGCTTTATGTGTTGTTGAATTGGTTGGATAAATATAGAATCGGAACAAAGAATGAACCTTTACATAATCCTACTCAGGTTTCGGAATTTAAAAAGTTGAATGAGGCGGCCATTCGTTATGCGGAGCGTAGCGAAAAGATGTTTGAACAGCAAAAGCAATTTATTGGTAATGCTTCTCACGAGATGCAAACTCCACTTTCTATCTGCCTCAATCGTGTGGAAATGTTAATGGAGGACGAGGCTCTTTCCGAAGCTCAACTGACAGACTTGATGAAGACTCACCAGACCTTGGAACACATCACAAAATTGAATAAAACTTTATTGTTGCTTTCCAAGATTGAAAATGGACAGTTCTCGGAGACCTCTCAGATAGAGGTTAATCGCTTGGTTAAGCAATATCTCACTGATTATAAAGAAGTATATGCTTATCGTCATATCGAAGTACAGGTGGAGGAAGAAGGGACGTTTTTCATTACTATGAATGAAATGTTGGCAGTGGTGTTATTTACCAACCTGTTGAAAAATGCTTTTGTTCATAATGTAGAGGGTGGCTATATTCGGATTATCATTACGGAATGTACTATCACTTTTTGCAATCGGGGGACAGAAGCAGAACTGGACAGTCGTCATATATTTGAACGTTTTTATCAGGGAAAGAAGAAAGAAGGGTCTACCGGTTTGGGACTTGCACTTGCCGATTCTATTTGTAAAATGCAAGGTATATATCTACATTATTATTATCGGGAAGGGGAGCATTGTTTTGAGGTAAGATTATGACTTGGTGTCGTAAATCGATGATAAGCGTTGTTTGTGCCAACAATTTAAGAGGGAAAGTTTGGTCAACTTTTTAAATTCATGAAAAAAAGTTCGTAAAAAAGGCGTTTCCTGTGCTTCTTTTCAAATTCTTTTCAGAATCTCTTTTAATCTTTGCATCAGAGAAAAGACAATGATGTATAACTTATAAAACAATCAGATTATGAAAAAGGTATTTTTATTTTTAGTGTGTTTATTCGCGTTGCAAACTGTAGTTATGGCCGATGATGACAAGCCTATACAAGTAAACCAATTACCGCAACCGGCTCAAACTTTCATCAAACAGTACTTTTCGGCTGCTAAAGTAGCTATGGCTAAAATGGAAACCGATCTCTTTGATAAAAGTTATGATGTAATTTTTACGAATGGCGATAAGTTGGAATTTGATAAGCGGGGAGCATGGACAGAAGTGAATTGTAAATTTAGCTCTGTTCCGGGTAATGTGATTCCTGCTCAAATTCAGAAGTATGTGTCAACCAATTATCCAGACGCTAAAGTCCTGAGGATTGAAAAGGATAAAAAAGACTATGAAATAAAGCTCTCCAATGGATGGGAAATCAAGTTTGACTTAAAATTTAATGTGATTGATATCGATAATTAATACTACTTGGGGTTGTGTTAAAACGTGGATAATGCTGTCGTTTGGTTCGCAGGGGCGAGGGCCGCTCGCCCGAAAACAGTTTGCTTTGTGTCTTCGGACAGGCAAACCCTGCCTCTACAGCTGACGATGGGATAGGCCGGTTTAGTTTTGACACACTCCCAATGTTTAAATTAACCATATAGTAACTCCCTTGACATTATCTTGTAATGAACAACATGGATATTTGCATAGTTTTTAAAAGATAACCGGAATGAATGTGAAACTTTTAATATATGCTGCTTCATGAAATTTTTATTTATTGTTCAAGGAGAGGGAAGGGGACATCTTACCCAGGCAATCACTTTGGAAGAGATTTTGCTTCGTAACGGCCACGAGGTTGTGGAAGTGTTGGTGGGAAAGAGCAGTTCGCGGCGTTTGCCGGGATTTTTTAACCGTAGCATTCATGCACCCGTAAAACGTTTTGTCAGTCCGAACTTTACGCCTACGCCAGCCAACAAACGGGTGAGTTTGATACGCAGTGTTGCTTGTAATTTGGTAAAACTGCCTGTCTACATGAACAGTATTCGTTATATTTTCCAGCGTATTGAAGCCAGTGAAGCCGACATGGTTATTAATTTTTATGAATTGCTCACAGGTTTCACTTACTTATTGTTTCGCCCTTCGGTGCCTCAGGTGTGTATCGGACATCAATATTTGTTTCTTCATAAAGATTTTGAATTCCCTCGTGTCGGAAAGTTGAATGTGGCATTACTGAAATTCTTTACCAGGTTGACTGCTATCGGAGCACGCGAACGATTGGCTCTTTCTTTTCGTGTCATGAAAGATGATGATAAATGTCACATTCGTGTTGTTCCTCCATTACTCCGTCGGGAAGTTTTATTATATGAGTCTTATAAGGGGGATTATGTGCACGGATATATGGTCAATTCAGGTTTTGGTGAGAACATAATGGAATGGCATAAAAAGCATCCCGATATTCCGCTTCATTTCTTTTGGGATAAATGGGAGGAAGAACCGGTGAAGAAAGTAGATGATACTTTGACTTTTTATCAGTTGGATGACGTGGAATTTTTGCGTCAGATGGCAGGTTGTAAAGCCTATGCCAGCACTGCCGGGTTTGAATCCATCTGTGAAGCTATGTATTTGGGAAAACCCATTATGATGGTTCCTGCACACATCGAACAGGACTGTAATGCTTACGATGCGTCTTTGAGTGGTGCGGGTATTGTTTCTAATGATTTTGAACTGGAGCGGTTACTGGAGTTTGCCGAGACTTACGAACCCCGGCGTGAGTTTGTGTATTGGGTTCGCAGAGGAGAATATTTGTTGCTTGATTTATTGCAAAAAAATGCTGCCGGTTACTCGCAAACACTTTTCAATGAGATGTATTTGGTCGAAGAATTCATTTGATTGCAATTACTTTATATAAATTCATAAAACTCTCTTTTAAAGTTATGGCTGCGTGATGCAGACATAGCTTTTTATGTAGGTGCGAATTACATTATCATTCAGGGGAAATGGAAATTTATAGAGCTTGAAATGGATAAGGTTTCATGAAAGGTTTTATATTTGCAGTCATTAATCATTGATAAAGCGAAACTGTTATGATGAAAAACCTTTGTGCCGTGTCTTTTTTGGTGGCCTCTTTGTATGCCGGAAATGTATATGCTCAACCTGCCGCCGTGAAGAAAATAATAGAAATAGGAACGACCGATAATCGTGTAATGCATCAGCTGGATGTCCTGACTAATCGTTTTGGAGGTCGTCCCATTGGCTCTGATGCCTATGATAATGCTGCCGAATGGATGCTCCGCGAATTTAGGAGTTGGGGTATCGAAGCTCATTTGGAAGAAGCCGGTGAGTTGCCTGTAGGTTTTAACCGTGGTCCATGGTTCGGACGCCTTATCGGGGGCGACCAACCGATGAATCTGCATTTTGTCACTCCTTCTTATACTTCGGGAACCAAAGGGCTGCAACGTGGCCATGTGCTGATAGAACCCGCAACGGAAGCTGAGCTGAAACGTATGAGACATCAGTTGAAAGGGGCGTGGGTGTTGGTCTCGGGAAAAAATGTGGGCTGGCCTGTCGATCATTCTGCCAAAGCTGATTCAATTCGCAATGCGATAAAAGCGGAAAACGTGAAGATTGAACAAATGAATGATTCGTTGATGAAGGAGAATTGGACAAAGGGTGCACATCACAAGACGATTCCTTTGCGTCGTATGCCGGGGTTATTCTATAAAGAGATGTGCGAAGCCGGTGTGCTGGGTTTCATACAGTCTGCTTCCGTACCCTTGCGTGCACTCTATGACCGGCCGTTGGTGAACGACAAGAATACCACTTTTGATAATTTACCCGAAGTATGTGATATTAAATTGGATGAGCATCAGTATGCCGTTATAGAACAGATGGCAAAAGAACGCCGGGAGTTTTGGTTGGAGTTTGATATTCGTAACCATTTCAAGCTTGGCCCGGTGAAATACCATAATGTAGTAGCTTCCATAAAGGGTACAAAATATCCGGATGAATATGTGATAATCAGTGGTCATCTCGATGCGTTTGATGTGGCAACGGGAGGAATTGACTGCGGTACGGGAATCGGTCCTATGATGGAAGCTGCCCGACTTATCGCCCTTTCGGGAGCGAAGCCCAAACGTACCATTCTATTCATTGCTTTTGCCGGAGAGGAATTCGGTTTGCTGGGTGCAAAAGCATATGCCCGCACACATCAGAATGAGTTGGGAAAGATTGCGAATCTGTTCAACCGGGATGGCGGACCTACTCCTCCGATTGGTATTTCCGTTCCACAAGCTATGTATGATGATTTTGTAGAAATCTGTAAACCGGTGAAGAATATCAATCCTGATTTTCCGTTTGAGGTGAAAGTTGCCAAACCCCGTAAACGCCCCACTTCAACGGGAGGAACCGATGCCAGTGTGTTTGCCGTAGAGGGTGTTCCTACTTATGGTTTCACGACAGATGATATCAAAGGATATAATTTTTCTTACGGAGAAATCTGGCATACCGAACGTGATCTTTACACAAAGAATATTCCCGAATATCAGGAGCATACGGCAGTTGTGACTGCAATAGTGGCACTCGGAGTTGCTAATCTGGACAAGCAATTATCCAGAGAAGGTATGTATAAGGAGTAGTATGCATACTTTTTAATGTTTTTCTCTCCGGAGCTATGTGTCAAACGGTTACTTATACATATTGCTTCGGGGAGAATAATTATAATCTTTCACTTCTTTCTATCAAAATTGTTCTGTTTTTCCCCTTTTAATGGATATATGTCGTTTTAAAGTGTAAAAAATGTTAGTTGGGGAATAATGATTGAAGATAATTTCTACCTTTGCCACGCACGTTGGTGCATAACCGACCTAAACAATTCGGTGAAAAGATTGTTTCTATAGCAAAGATAAATTATAAAATAAAACTAAACAGAAGCTTATGTCACAAATCGTTGGACATATATCACAAGTAATCGGACCGGTAGTCGATGTGTATTTCGAAGGCAAAGATATCGATACCGACCTTCTTCTTCCTAGTATTCACGACGCTTTGACCATTAAACGACCGGACGGCAGAACGCTGGTTGTCGAAGTGCAGCAACACATCGGTGAGGACACGGTGCGTACCGTAGCCATGGACAGTACGGACGGACTGCAACGCGGCATGGAAGTAATACCGACAGGACATCCCATCACCATGCCGGTGGGCAATCAGATTAAAGGACGTTTGATGAACGTAGTGGGCGATGCCGTGGACGGAATGAAGCCGTTAAGTAAAGAAGGTGCATACCCTATTCATCGTGAACCTCCCAAGTTTGAGGATTTGTCTACTACACAGGAAGTGTTGTTTACCGGAATCAAGGTAATCGACCTGTTGGAGCCCTATTCAAAAGGGGGCAAAATCGGGTTGTTCGGTGGTGCCGGTGTAGGAAAAACCGTACTTATCATGGAGTTGATCAACAACATTGCCAAGAAGCACAACGGTTTCTCCGTATTTGCAGGAGTGGGCGAACGTACCCGTGAAGGTAACGACCTGTTGCGTGAAATGATTGAATCAGGCGTTATCCGCTATGGAGAAGAGTTTAAAAAAAGCATGGAAGAGGGAAATTGGGATCTCTCTAAAGTAGACTACAACGAAGTAGAGAAATCACAGGCTACCTTGGTGTACGGACAGATGAACGAACCTCCCGGCGCACGTTCTTCCATCGCCCTTTCCGGGTTGACCGTTGCCGAATCGTTCCGCGACCGTAAGGGTGGGGATGCCAACGGACCGCGTGATATTCTGTTTTTCATTGATAATATTTTCCGTTTCACACAAGCCGGTTCAGAAGTATCCGCCTTGTTGGGACGTATGCCGTCTGCTGTGGGGTATCAGCCGACACTGGCTACCGAAATGGGACAGATGCAGGAGCGAATCACTTCCACCAAGAATGGTTCTATCACCTCCGTACAGGCGGTATATGTGCCTGCCGACGACTTGACAGACCCGGCACCTGCCACTACATTCAGCCACTTGGATGCTACAACGGTATTGAGCCGTAAGATTACCGAGTTGGGTATTTATCCTGCGGTAGACCCGTTGGAATCCACTTCGCGTATTCTTGACCCGAATGTTGTGGGACAGGAACATTACGACACCGCGCAACGCGTGAAACAAATCCTTCAGCGCAACAAAGAGTTGCAGGATATCATCTCTATTCTGGGTATGGATGAGCTTTCGGACGAAGACCGCCGGACGGTAAACCGTGCACGTCGTGTACAGCGTTTCCTGTCACAGCCCTTTGCCGTGGCCGAACAGTTCACCGGTGTGCCGGGGGTGATGGTTTCCATCGAAGATACCATTAAAGGATTCAATATGATTATGGACGGGGAAGTGGATTACCTGCCCGAACAAGCGTTCCTGAACGTAGGAACAATAGAAGAAGCAATAGAAAAAGGTAAGAAATTGCTGGAAACAGCCAATAAAAAGAATTAGTGCTTTATGAAACGGTTTCTGAATATGACAATCGCCACTCCCGAAGGAGTTATTTTCGAAGGAGAGGTTGAGAGTGCAGAGTTTCCCGGTACGTTGGGTGCATTTACTCTTCTGCCGTTACACGCAGCTCTGATTTCTTCCCTTACCGGGGGACAAATCGTTTATGTGAAAGATGGGAAACCGGAAAAAGTCGCTATCAAGGGTGGTTTTGTTGAGGTAAAACAGGATATAGTATCGGTTTGCGTAGAACAATAACATTTAAAGAGTCAAAACTATGGGATTTACACTGACAAAAAAGCGATTTTTAATCTGGAAGACCGTTATGATGGTGGTCGCCGGACTGGTAGTAGGAGGAGCAATCAAGTTATTTTGGCCGGAGCATTATTTTGCCTGGTTTCCTTTTATTCCTCTGTATTTTTATATCTTCGGATGGTATTATATTTTTATGTTCGACTACTGTCGGAAGTATACGCCGCATAAGTTGCTTTCCGTCTATATGGGAATGAAGTTTGTAAAAATGGTATTCTCGATGATAATCCTGTTGTTCTATGTGTTGCACGTCAAAGTGCATAAGGAGGATTTCGTATTGACTTTCTTTTTGTTTTACCTTTTCAGCATGCTGTATGAAAGTATATTCTTCTTCGTGTTTGAAAGCAATTTGAAGATTAAACTAAAAGACAAAAAAGAAAAAAATGGATAAGGTAAGGTATTTGATAGGTATTGTTTTTTGTTTGCTGATGATGGGTGTCGGTACGGTGAAAGCCGAAGATATCAATGTGAGTCAGCAGCAGGAAAATGTGGATGCGAAGGATATCGTGTTCGGCCATATTCAGGATTCTTACGAATGGCATATCACTAAGTGGGGTGATAAGGATATTGTGATTCCTCTTCCGGTGATTGTATACAGTAAGGAGACGGGATGGCATACCTTTCTTTCTTCCCGTATCGCACATGAAGGCAGTGAGTACGAAGGGTTGAGCATCGCTACCGATGGAGACCATAAAGGAAAGATTGTAGAAGTGAATGCTGCCGGACAGGAGGTTCGCCCGTTCGATATTTCTATTACAAAAACAGTACTTGCTCTGCTAATCAACAGTGTGTTGCTGGTTGCCATTATTCTGGGTACTGCCCGTTGGTATAAGAAGCGCACGCCTGATTCTCCCGCACCGAAAGGTTTTGTCGGTTTCATGGAAATGTTTGTGATGATGATAGAAGATGATGTAATCAAGGGCTGTGTGGGAAAAGATTACAAGCGTTATTCTCCCTTTCTGTTGACGGCATTTTTCTTCGTGTTCATCAATAACCTCATGGGGTTGATTCCTATCTTTCCCGGTGGAGCAAATGTGACGGGGAATATTGCCATTACACTGGTATTGGCATTGTGTACGTTCATTGCTGTCAACGTGTGGGGCAACAAGGTATATTGGAAAGAAATCCTTTGGCCGGATGTGCCTACATGGTTAAAGTGCCCTGTGCCGTTGATGCCGGTAGTAGAGTTGTTCGGTATCTTCACAAAGCCTTTCGCCTTGATGATACGTTTGTTTGCCAATATCATGGCAGGTCACTCGGTTATCTTGGCGCTCACCAGCCTGATATTCGTAACAGTCGGCATGGGACCTGCCATAAACGGCACGATGACAGTGGTATCCGTTCTGTTCTGCATCTTTATGAACTTTGTGGAACTGCTGGTAGCCTTTATTCAGGCGTATGTGTTCACCATGCTGTCGGCAGTGTTTATCGGACTGTCCCGTGTAGAAGAAACAGAGAAAGAAAAAGCATAAAATAAATCATTAAAAAATAGAAAAGTTATGTTACTATCAACAGTATTATTACAAGCAGCAGCCGGAGTCGGCTTGAGTAAAGTAGGTGCAGCACTGGGTGCAGGTTTAGCAGTAATCGGTGCAGGTTTGGGTATTGGTAAGATTGGTGGCTCGGCTATGGAAGCTATTGCACGCCAGCCGGAAGTTTCAGGTGATATCCGTATGAATATGATTATCATCGCCGCCTTGGTAGAAGGTGTAGCCTTGTTCGCCATTGTGGTTTGTTTCCTTGCATTATAAAAATAAAAAGAAGTTATGTCATTATTAGTGCCCGATAGTGGTTTGTTGTTTTGGATGTTGCTTTCCTTCGGCATCGTGTTCTTTGTGCTCGCCAAATACGGTTTTCCCGTCATTGTCAAGATGGTGAATGAGCGTAAGGAGTACATCGACCGTTCGTTGGTGGTGGCAAAAGAAGCAAACGAACAGTTGGCTAACCTGAAAGCCGAAGGTGAAACCATCATGGCTAAAGCTCATGAGGAACAGGCACGCATACTGAACGAAGCAGCGGCGACACGAGACCGTATTATCAAGGAAGCCAAAGAACAGGCACGGATAGAAGGAGATAAAATGATGGAAGAGGTGAAGCGCCAAATCCAGGCAGAAAAAGAAGATGCTATCCGTGACATACGCCGTCAGGTAGCGGTTCTGTCCGTTGATATTGCCGAGAAAGTGTTGCGTAAGAACCTCGACGACGAGAACAAGCAGACGGCAATGATTGACCGGCTGCTGGATGAATTGACTGTTTCTAAAAACTGATTTGCCATGTATATAGGAGTAGTTTCTATGCGATATGCCAAGGCATTGCTGGCGTATGCCGATGATGCGAAGGTGGAAGATGCTGTTTACCGGGAAGCGTTGTTGCTGAAAGACAGTTATGCGCAAGTTCCCGAGTTGCGGCAGGCTATGGACAATCCTGTACTGGCGCCCGATGTAAAGCTGAGGCTGGTAGTGGAAGCTGCCGGAGGGAAAGTGACAAAGGAGCTGGAACGCTTTGTACAACTGGTGTTGAAGGAAAAGCGTGAAAAGTTTCTTCAGTTCATGATAAATTCATATATCGACCTGTACAGGAAACAGAAAAATATCAGCATAGGCAAGTTGACCACGGCTTATCCGGTAGCTCCCGAAGTAGTGGAGCGTATCCGTAAGATAGTAGTCAGCCGCACGAAAGGAACTGCTGAATTTGCTACAAAAGTAGACGCCTCGTTGGAAGGTGGTTTCATATTTGAAATCGGTACCTACCGTTTGGATGCAAGCGTTGCCAGCCAGATACGCAGAGTGAAACAGCAGTTTATAGAGAAGAACAGAAGAATAGTATAAAAAAGAAAAGTAAAGACTATGTCTGAAAATATAAGACCCAGCGAAGTATCCGAAGTATTGCTTCGACAACTCAAGGATATCGATACCTCACTTCAGTTTGATGAGGTGGGTACGGTGCTTCAGGTGAGCGATGGCGTGGTTCGTATCTACGGCTTGCTCAATGCCGAGGCGAATGAGTTGCTGGAGTTTGAGAATGGCATCAAAGCCATTGTGATGAATTTGGAAGAGGACAATGTGGGTGCGGTGTTATTAGGACCTACCGATCAGATTAAGGAAGGTATGATTGTAAAACGCACCAAACGAATCGCTTCCATCAAGGTGGGCGAAAGTATGTTGGGACGCGTTATTGACCCATTGGGCGAACCCCTTGACGGACGCGGACAGATAGGTGGTGAGCTTTGTGAGATGCCGTTGGAGCGCAAGGCTCCGGGGGTGATTTTCCGCCAGCCCGTCAATCAGCCGTTACAAACCGGCTTGAAGTCTGTCGATGCCATGATTCCTATCGGTCGCGGACAGCGTGAATTGATTATCGGCGACCGTCAGACGGGAAAGACCGCCATTGCCATCGATACCATCTTGAATCAGAAAGCGAATTACGAAGTAGGCAAACCTGTTTACTGTATTTATGTAGCCGTGGGACAGAAAGGTTCTACTGTTGCCAATATCGTGAACGTGCTGAAAGAACGTGGAGCATTGGACTACACTATCGTAGTTGCCGCTACTGCTGCCGACCCTGCCGCCTTGCAATATTTTGCTCCGTTTGCAGGAGCTGCCATCGGAGAGTATTTCCGCGATACCGGTCGGGATGCGTTGGTCGTTTACGATGACTTGTCCAAGCAGGCTGTTGCCTACCGTGAGGTATCGTTGATTCTCCGCCGTCCTTCGGGGCGTGAAGCTTATCCGGGAGATATCTTTTATTTGCATTCCCGTTTGTTGGAGCGTGCCGCGAAGATAATCAACCAGCAGGAAGTGGCGGAACAGATGAACGATCTTCCGGCAAGCCTGAAGGGAAAGGTGAAAGGTGGCGGCTCGTTGACAGCCCTACCCATCATCGAGACGCAGGCGGGAGACGTTTCGGCCTATATCCCGACAAATGTGATTTCCATTACCGATGGTCAGATATTCCTCGAAACGGACCTCTTCAACCAGGGATTCCGTCCTGCCATCAATGTAGGTATTTCTGTATCCCGTGTAGGTGGTAGCGCACAGATAAAGAGTATGAAGAAGGTAGCGGGTACATTGAAGATAGACCAGGCACAGTATCGTGAACTGGAAGCATTCTCCAAGTTCAGCAGTGATATGGATGCCGTGACTGCCATGGCCATCGATCGTGGACGTAAGAACAACCGATTATTGATTCAGCCCCAGTACAGCCCGATGCCGGTGGGCGAGCAGATTGCCATCCTTTATTGCGGGGTACATAGCTTGCTGCATGATGTACCTTTGGATAAAGTGATTGAATTCCAGAATACTTTTTTGGAAACGATGCGCGCCAATCATCAGCAGGATGTAATTGATGTGTTGGCAAGCGGTGTCATCAATGAGGAAGTAACCGGAATCATAGAAAAAGTGGCTGCGGAAACAGCTCAATCTTATAAAGAACAATAATTATCATGGCATCACTGAAAGAAGTAAAAGGAAGAATAGCCTCGGTAAACAATACCCGAAAGATTACTTCGGCTATGAAAATGGTGGCTTCAGCCAAATTGCATAAGGCTCAGGCTGCCATAGAAAGTATGCTTCCTTACGAACGCAGGCTGCACCATATACTGACCGATTTTATGAGCAACTGTACCGAGGTGACGTCTCCTTTCATTGTGAAGCGTGAAGTAAAAAAGGTGGCTGTCGTGGTGTTTGCTTCCAATACCAGTCTGTGCGGCGGGTTTAATGCCAATGTCATCAGGCACCTGGTCGATTTGCTGGCAGAATACAAGCCGTTGGGATTGGAGAATATTCTGGTTTTCCCGGTAGGAAAGAAGGTGGCGGATGCTGTCAGGAAGCTGGGATTCCGCATTGAAGGCGACTTCCAGCACATGGCAGACAAACCTTCTTATCAGGAGGCTGCCGACCTGGCTGCCGATTTGATGAAACGCTTCCTGCATGGCGATGTGGATAAAGTGGAATTGCTCTATAATCATTTCAAGTCCACCGCTTCGCAGATATTGACTCGCGAGACGTATCTTCCCATTGATTTAAATAATGAAAAGAAGGAGGAAGAGAGGACGATAGACTATATTCTTGAGCCTTCTGCCGAGGAACTGATGCAGGAAATGCTACCCAAGGTGTTGCGTATGAAGATGTTCACCGTATTGCTGGATTCGAATGCTGCCGAACATGCGGCACGGACCATGGCCATGCAGATTGCAACAGACAATGCCAATGAGTTGTTGCAGGAGCTGACGGTGATGTATAACAAAAGCCGCCAGCAGTCAATTACCAATGAATTGCTTGATATTGTGGGCGGCTCGATGGCTTAATGAGGGAACCGCGAATATTCGGAATTCGATTTCGGACATTCGCGGTTTTATTTCATCCGCAGACAAGCCAGGTAATCATAGTGTTTTCCTTCTTTTATCAGCTCTGCTTCAAAGCCATACTCGGCAGCATAGAGACTGAGTGTTTGAAAATCCACATAGAGCCAGTCGAAACGGTCTCCTTTGATATTCTTATACTGCATCCGGAAATCAATTTCGCCATAGTAATCTCCTGCAAGGTCTATCAGGAAGCTGCCGTCTTCGTCCTCGAAAAGATAGCGCAGGTCGCTCGAATCCATTAAAATACATCCTCCCGGACGAAGCAATTGTTTCATTCTCAGAAAGAAATCGGGCATATTTTCTAATTTCCCGATGATGCCCGAACCATTCATCAGCATCAGGATGGTATCAAATGTTTCAAGAAATCCTACATCAAAAAGGTTGATTTGACGGACATCACGTACACCGCGTTCTGCCATAACCTTGACTGAAAGCGGGGAGATGTCAATGGCGCAAACTTCCTTTCCCATTTCTTGCAATGCCAGGGTATGGCAACCGCTTCCGGCACCGGCATCCAGAATCTTTCCGCTTGCCATTTGCAAAGCTGTCTTCTCCGGTTCGGACATTTCGTCGAACGAACGGAAAAGCTGGTTAATGGGAATTTCATCTTCTTCAAACTGAGATGAGAATACACGTAGTTTTCCTGCCTTCTGATGGTGAAAATAGTCGGTAATAGCTGCCCCCATCGGGTCTTTATCGGGAGAGAGAAGGTTTGCTTTCATTTGCTGTGTCATTTTTATCGGTTGGTATTTACAAATTTCTCGTATTGTTTTTTTGCCTTTTCCAAACACGCTGCATCCGGCTTATCATTTTCAAAAAAAGTAACGCTTAATTCTTTCCTTGACCAGTTGCCGGCTATCCGATGCTCATGCAGAACCACCGGATAGAAAATGCCGAACGTATTGTAGGCTTTCCTTTCGTGCTCCTTGGAGAGTACGGCGGAACGGTCTTTGTAGCCGATGAGCAATTCATCGTAGGGAGGCAAAAGTGTAATGCTGTCCTTTTGCATTTTGCCATATCGATTACTCTCGTGCAGGAAATATTCCGTACCGTTTATCATTTTTACGGTCAGCGCAGAGGATATCTGTTCCATTCCTATGCGGCATTCTTTCACCGGTAATCCGCTCCACCATACAAAATCGGCGAGTGTGGCGGGGGCGTGGCTTTGGAAATACTTTGTTGCCAAGCGTGCCAATGCTTCTTCTTTCGGCAGGCAACCGAACTTGTTTTCATCTTTTCCGTAAAGCCGGTAGGTTATCTTCCTGCCGTCGGTGCAACCGTTATGGATGATGCCTTCCGCCTCTGCCACTGCCAACAGGTGGCGGACGGTGTGAGCATTGTCGATGTCTATTTCCTGATAGAAAGGTATGATATCTTCTCGTGTCAGATGCTTCTTTCCACCTAATATATTAGTCAGAAGCTCACGGCTGTTGTCCATCATTTTGTCGGAAATCGGGTTGCCCGACTGTTTGGCAAATGCACACCACGAACGGATGGAACGCTCCCGATGGAGTGGCATCATCCAATGATAGTCTTCTTTAGTGACCAGTTGCCAGGTGGAACGGTTCAAGTGTGAGCGGATGATGTCGCCCTTGTTGAGTGCCTCGATAACGCCGGCCTCCGAGGGCTTCCGCATCCTTACTCCGACGGCCCACCGGCACATGGAGAAATCCTGTGCCTGCATTGCTCCCATCCACGACACTACCTCTTGTGGGGCAGTGAATAGCGGGCGAAGCAGATGTTGGTTCAGCAACCTTGCCGTTGCAATATCTTTTAATGTTTTCATGGTTTGTCAATGTTGGGCGCAAAGATAGATAATTCGGCGTGAGAAACAAGATAAGAGCCGGATTTTATCTTTTATCTGAATAAATGCACTACTTTTGTGACTGCAAAAAGAGACAGAGCACATGAGAAAGATGTTATTATGCATGGGGGTTGCCCTTGCAACAACCATTTCTATCGGCCATGCACAAACCTTGCAGAGTTTGAAAGATAGTTGTTACCATTATCTTGCCATTCAAGATATTGCTTCGTTTAATGCTACCTATATTCAATTGCCCGATGCGTTGGAAAAGGAGATGAATCCTGAAGTCTATTCTTTGGTAAAAGAGCTGAAACAGATGCGGAACGAAGATCAGGGTATCCGCTTGTTGTTGATAGATGCGTCAAAGAGATACGGTGATAGAGATAAACGTACTGTGGAGATACGCCAGATGATGAAAAGGATTGATTCTAAGAATGCGCTGCGGGTACAACAGATTATTGATCTTTATGGATGGTTGGGCAGTGACGAACTAGGTGAAGAGGCCAATGAAACGCTTTTTCTGTGCATTCAGCATGCAGATGATTTAATTATACAGACCAAGTATCTTCCCATCTTGAAGAAAGCAATGGAAGAAGGAAATGCGGATGGATGGCAGTATGCTTTTCTGACTGACAGGATAAAAATGAACAGGGGAGAGAAGCAGGTTTATGGAACTCAGACATTGCGGATGAATGGAAAGCAGTTTCCTGTGCCCATTGAAAATCCTGATAAGGTGGATACTCTGCGTAAAGAAATAGGTTTGGAGCCGATGAAAGAATATATGGAAGATACCGGCTTTGACTGGTCATTGGAAAATTACCGGAAAGAACTGCCCGAAATGGAGAAGTCTTATCGGTTATGGTTTGAAAAGAATCGGCAACAGCACAATGAAACTTCAAAGGAAAAAGTAAAATGAATGAATTAAAGCTTCGTATAGAATCCCTGTTACAACAACTTAACGAACGTGTTTTCGAGAAAGAGCATGTGGTGGCACTCTCCCTGCTGTCGGCAGTGGCAGGAGAGAGTATCTTCCTGCTCGGCCCTCCGGGAGTTGCCAAGAGTATGGTGGCGCGCCGCCTGAAACTGGCTTTTCGGGATGCCTACGCTTTCGAGTATCTCATGTCCCGTTTTAGTACGCCCGATGAAATATTCGGGCCGGTATCCATCTCCAAACTGAAGGATGCGGATACCTATGAACGCATTGTCGATGGTTATCTGCCTTCGGCTACCATTGCCTTTCTGGATGAAATATGGAAAGCCGGACCTGCCATTCAGAATGCTTTGCTGACCATTATCAATGAAAAGATTTATCGTAACGGACAGTTTTCTATTCGGGTTCCTCTGAAAGGTCTGATTGCAGCATCCAATGAACTTCCGGCACAAGGGCAGGGACTTGAAGCTCTATGGGACCGATTCCTGCTTCGTTGTCTGGTGGGAGGAATAGAAGATATGGGTGAGTTTGACCGCATGATTTCGTCTACCGACGAAACGGAACCGGTGGTGGATGAACAACTTCAAATAACCGGTGAAGAATATGTCCGTTGGGAAAAGGAAATAGCTGCCATAAAGATTCATTACTCCATTTTTGAAGTGATTCATGCACTGAAAGACGGCATTGAGCAATATAACCGGCAAGTGCAGAACGAGGGTGGTATTTCAGCTCCTCTCTATGTGTCCGACCGTCGCTGGAAGAAGATGGTAAAGCTGCTCAAGACGTCCGCTTTCCTGAACGGTTCGGATACCATCCGCCTGTCGGACTGTACGCTTTTATCTTATTGCTTGTGGAGCGAAACGGAGCATATGGAAGCCATTGAAGAAATGGTTGCCGCCGCCATACGGAAGAGTGCCGAGGGCTATCTGCTCAACATAAAGGGGCTGGAACAAGATATCGAGGAACTGAAAGACTGTCAATCTTCGGAACACAGTTTGCGCGAGCTTAATGATCCCGGCATTCAGGTGGTGGATACCTATTACTATCAGGTGGAGGGAGTCCGCATGAGAGAGCGTTTGCTGATTTTTGCTTCCGATTACCGGCATCTTGACAAAACAGGGAAACTGTTCTATTTGCACAAAGACAAGTACAAAGCAAATTGTTGTATTCTGAAAAAATATGATTCGGTGCTTCATGCCAAAGTTCCCCGTAGCAAGATATATACGTTGAAGCGGGGAACTCGCTCCGTTTATATAAACAATTATGAATATCATCTGATGTGTTATGAGAACTGTCCGCCTCCGCCTTCCGAACCGGAACCGGAAGACCTGGGCATGAAATATCATTCAGTGACGGAGGCCTTGGGGAGAATGGAGAAAGACTGGAACGAGTTGCTTGCTGCCGAAACGGAGTATTACGAAAATCATCTTTTCCTGAGTGCAAGGCAACGCCTCCTGATGCGGAGGATGCTCACCCATCAAAAGAACAATATAGAACGATATAAGAACGAATTGAACGAAATGGCTGATGCGTACCGAAAAGAGAACCAGGAATATAAGGTTGAGAGACCTGAAGATGATTTATTCACAGGAGCTTAAAGACAGAACGTTTAAAGCATACGGGGATGATATCGGCAGCGGAGTGGTGCGCCGACACGAATTGGAGGAAAAAGTGCTTGCCTACTATCGCCGCACAACGCCTTCCCTGCAGGAATATTATTCGCGCTACACTCCTGAGTGGGATGCTTTTTATTCCTCGGAACACTTGCCGGACATGGCATTCCTGCAATTCCTGAAACAGATGCGCAGTGCATTCAAGAAGCGTTATGAGCTTTCCGAACTCAATATTGATTACTATATCTCACAAATGGAGGGTTGCTCTCTGCTAAAAGGGGAAGCAACGCAGACAAAGGAGTTTTTCCTGGATAAATGGCATCAGTTGCTCACCCGCAAGGAGTACGACTATCAGTATATGCACATCGACAGCCTTTGCGAGAGTTTCGACCTGTTGGTAAAGAAACATGGGCAACAGTCGGGCAATCACCTGCTCGGGTCGCGCATGGAGTGGCTGCTTCACAACTACCCGGATTTGTATCGCAAGATGCTCCCCTTTGAGCAAGTGATGAAACGCAATCCTGCCATCCGGCAACTGGCGCATCTTTTGGGGAGAAAGCAGCGGGAACCATTGAAATATGATTCTCTTTCGGGAGTGGATAAGAAGATGCTGATTCGCCATTCTCCCCACAGCGATATAACGGGCGTCACTTTGGGCAATGACCTGAACAGTCTGTTGCCGATAGAATATTGTTATCTGGCGGACGATTCGCTGCGTGCCGTGTTCATGGAACGGTATGCCGAGAAGCGGTTGCAACTGTTTGATTATAAATCGAAAGAAGCAGACCCGGTGAAGAATGACAAGCAGAAAGTTTCGGGACAAGGACCTTATATCATCTGTGTGGATACGTCCGGCTCCATGCAGGGCGACCGGGAAATCCTGTCCAAGTCTGCGATTCTTGCCATTGCTCAGTTGACGGAAAAGACTCACCGCAAATGTTATGTCATCAACTTTTCCGATGAGGCTGTAGCTCTGTTGGTGGAAGATTTGTCGCGCGACATGCCCAAACTGGCCGAATTTCTCAATAAATCCTTCAACGGAGGAACGGATGTGGAACCCGCCCTTCGCGAAGCGGCGCATATCATTAACGGAAACGATTTCAGAGAGTCGGATATTGTCCTGATTTCAGACTTCGAGATGCCTCCGTTATCCAAAGATTTAAAAGAACAAATAAGAGTGATGAAACGTCGGAAGACTTCTTTTTTTGCACTCTCTTTTGGCAATCAACCCGAAATGGAATATCTGAATCTTTGCGATAGATATTGGGAGATGTGACGGAGACGAAAAGAAAACCGCATTTTTTAATTCCAAGGTTCTTGAAAAAACTCTTTCAGCTTTTTGCAAAACTCCACTGTCTTTTCGCAAAAGACTTAGAGGTTTTGCAAAAAGACAGTGGAGTTTTTCGGGAGTCCTTTTTCATGTTTTATTTTTCGCTTTTATCTCTTTATAAAACGGACTGCGGATTTGTGATGTGGATTATAATTAAATAATTGATTATCAAAGAACTAATGATTTATTTGGGACCACTGGGACCAGGGCCCGTCTTTATGAGATTCTGACCCCGGATTTCTGCTGATATGAATATATATATTGTTGTTTATCAGTATGTTCTTGATTTGTAAAACGGACAAGCTCTTTTTATGAAATATGAATTATTATTACATGAATAATATCTGTTGGCAATGAGTTTATTGTTTCGCTGAATAGGTGCTTGAATGATTTATAATCTCATTGATTACAGTGCCGAATTTCATTTAATAGGCTTGTCCGCTTTATCGGTTTGATTATCAATTTATTAATGGTCTTTTGTTGGGGCCGGATTCTCATAAAGGCGGGCCCTGGTCCAAGTGGTCCCAAACAAATTGTTAATCATTTGATAATCAACTGTTTCACTCTTTTGGTATAGCGAGAAACAATTACCATTTTTATGCGAGAAGACTTTATGCCTTTATTGTGCTTTTTATGGCATCAATCAGTCGGCTGAAATCTTCAGGAAATACATCGCCGATATTTCCGATACGGAATGTATCTGCCTGTGAAATTTTACCCGGATAAATCACGAATCCCTTTGTTTTCAGTTGCTTATAGAATTCTTTGAAATCAAATGCCGCATCGGGGTACAGGAAAGAAGTGATAATGGGAGATTGTATGGTGTCATCCAATAAGGTTTTGAAGCCCAGAGAGCGCATTCCTGCCACCAATACCTCGTGATTGCGGCAGTAGCGTTCGTGACGTGCCTGCACGCCGCCTTCGGCCTCTAATTCGTCCATGGCCTGCTTAAAAGCGCGTACCACGTGAGTGGGAGAGGTGAAGCGCCATTTGCCGTGTCCCTTCTCCATTGTTTCCCATTGGTCGTAAATGTCAAGAGAGAGGCTGCGTGATACGCCCTTGCAGTGTGCCAGTTCGGATTTGCGGGCTATGATGAAGCCGAATCCCGGTACACCCTGAATGCACTTGTTGGCGCTGCTGATCATAAAGTCGATACCCAGTTCCTCTACATCCAAGGGTACGCCTCCGAAACTACTCATTGCATCCACAATCAACTTCTTGCCGTGCATCTTTACCATGTGGGCAATCTCCTTCAACGGGTTCAGAATGCCGGTCGTTGTTTCGCAATGCACCACTGCCACGTGTGTGATTTCTGCGTTATGTGCCAGGTAGTCGTCCACATATTCCACGGATACTTGTTCGGTTTCATCAAAAGCAAGCATGTCATAGTTCATGCCGTGGTATTCGGCAATGTTTCCCATACGGTCACCGTATGCGCCGTTGCTCAGAATGAGTAATTTGTGTTTCGGGGTGATGACGCTTCCCAATGTTGCTTCTACGCAGTAAGTACCGCTTCCCTGTAACAGAACGGCTGTGTATTCATCGGTTTTATGGGTAGCGAGTTTCACCAGTCCTTTGCGGATTTCTTCAACGATGTGCACATTGTAATCCTCATCCCATGTGCACCAGTCGGTCATCATGGCTGTTTTTACTGTTTCTGATGTTGTTAAAGGGCCGGGAGTCAAAAGTAAATATGGTCTCATTGTGTTAGTTTGTTTTATGGTTGATAATTTCAATAATTTCGGGGAGTTCGGCAATGCTGTTTACCACATAATGGGCACCTGCCATATACATGCGTTTTCTGACGGCAGCCATGCGTTTGTTCAGTTCATCTGATGGAAGTTTCTCGGTTTCCTCTTGGGTAAGCCCCATTTCGTTGCTGCCCAGAATGACACCGACAGTCCATACGCCTGCATTCACTCCTTCTTTGATGTCGGCAATGGTATCCCCATATTTCACAACACTTGTTACGGAAGGTACATTCAAATCTGTCATGTTTTTGTAAATCATAAAAGGCTGAGGACGTCCGGCAGGAAGACCGTCGGGGGTGACACAATTGTCTGTGGTATAACCTTTGGCGGCAGCTCCCGGCAGGACCACATCCATCATGGCGCGTGTATAACCTGTGGTGGAGCCGATTTTAATGCCTGCCTTTTTCAGTTCGCCAATGGTTTCAATGACTCCGGGGATAGGAGTGGTATATTCCTGAAGAGAAGCGAAGAGATATTTCTCAAATTCACGGTTCATGGCAACCACATCTTCTTCCGTCCAAAGTCTGTTGTATAGTTTTTGGAATTGCTCTGTCACTCCGGGCAACTTGAACAGTTCACGGATATGGTCTATTTTTGCCATTCCCATAGGGCGGCGTGCTTCTTCCATGGTTACAGTGATACCTACTTCACCAAAGGCCTTCAAGAAGGCGGCAACAGGTGCAAAACATCCGTAATCGACTGCTGTTCCTGCCCAGTCCATAATTACACATTCTATTTTTTTCATCTTGTTGTTATTTAGTTATTTGTTTATTTATTCATTTCCTGTAGGAGTGGATTGGATTTGCGGGAAAGCATTCGTGGCATTGTCCGTCGGGTGATAACATTCCGTGGGCAAGTTCTGTTTTTCCATTTTGTATCGTTGCATCAGATAGATTGCCGAACCGATGAATGCAATACCGGCAACGATGCCTACCCATCCCGAAAATTGGTTGTAGAATTGCATCCAGTCGATATTCGGGCTGCAATATTCTTTGAAAAGAAGCACACAAACCGTTCCTGTGTATCCGATAAAGTCGATGGATGCGATGAAAAATCCCACATTCCCTTTAATCTTGAAGCAGGCGATAAACCGTTCGAAGAATAAGGTTTGAAAACTCAGGTAGACAATATACAGGCTCAAACTCTGTATAAAGAGCCAGTAAAGGGTGGGCAATTGCAGTGTGTCATAATTGAATGCCAGATAACTGATGGTTACGGCTCCGCCTATCACCATGGAAAGGAGCACTATCAGCACCCTGTAATTGCTGTTTATCAGTGACATCATGGCAAATATTCCCAGAATAATCAGTGTTACCATGCCGTCTACTTGTGCAAACAACCATGAAGAGATAGTGCTTACGTCAATAATGTTGACCAGAAAATCTTCCTTGATATCACGCAGGATGGTGATGAACAGATTGGCAAAAAACAACATTATCAGCAGGGGCATATAGCTTCTGAACAGTTGCCGGCGCTGTTCTCCGTTCAGTGCTACGCGTTCCGAACGCAGGGCGCGGTCTTCGTCAGTGGGGGATGGCAGTTTGTTGAGCGACCATCCCATCAGGACAAGTAGCGGAAAAGCCAGACCGCCTATCAGGGCAGGCATCCAGAATTCTGTGACACCGAATGTGTTGACGACAAATAGCCCGAGTGATTTTGCCATTCCGGAACTCACAGCCATGCTTACTCCCAGCAAACTGGCTAATATGTCGGTCACTTTGCGACCCTCAATGAAACTGAAGATAACTCCCCACATACACCCCAGCGCCAGTCCGTTAAAGAACAATGCAAATACATTGAAAGGAGTGGGGAGCAGTCCGAAAAAGACCAATGCAAGTTCGGCAAGAGCCACGGAGAATATCATGAATTTCAACCGGTTCTCCCGTTTCAATTCGGAGACAATTTTAATGGCAAAAAACTTAGAGATGAGGTAGCCGAAGATTTGCATGATAGTAGTGGCTACTTTGTAATCCATTCCGAAAAAGTCCATTCCGTCAAAAGTGGCAGCCGTAAAAGGTTTACGCAGTGCATATACCAATGAATAGGAAAGTAAGGCTGTTCCTCCTGCCCATAAGATAAACAGGAAATTGGATATTGGTTTGTTCGTTTCGCTTTTTGCTTCCATTATTGTTTTACTTGTTTTTGCAAATTATGTTTTTATCATCGTAAAAGCGGAGTCTTGCATCCCGTTCCGATGATTTCCGGCAGCAAAAGTATGCTCATCCGGTCGGAGAAAAAATGAATATTTATGATTAATATTTTTCATATAGCGAGGAGTTGATGATGTAATATTAATGTAATGTGTATGTCATTGTAAGTTCACACGGAAACTTGTATTTTGTAAGTTCAATATAGAAGATAATATCCATGGATGATTTAATAGAAATTTATAGAAGAATAGAATACCTCCGTAATAACGGGTTGAAAATGAAAGAAATAGCAGATTTTATCGATATGGCTCCCAGTGTATTGTCTGCGCTTTATTCCAGTGTTCTGCCCACTTATGTAACCTCATTGAAACAAGGACATTCTGAAGAAAATTCATTGGATTTGGCTTTGGGACAGGTCAATAACATTTCAAAGAAACGCTTGATGGGTAATTTGTCAAGCATCAAAGAATTGCTTTTCAGTCTGGAACCTGCCAATGGCGAGACAAAGGCGAATCCGTTTATGGAAATGATGACTGCCGAGATGCAGCGTTCTGTTCAGGAAGTTTATAATTATAGTGGCAGCTATTTGAGTTACAGTCTTTCTTCGTCATGCAACTGCCTGAAAGTGGAACCTTACCTGATAGAGTCTTCCGAAGATAACACGTATGTGAAGGTGACTCACATGAGTGCTTATAACACGACTCACCGGGGGGTGGGGTTGTTTAATAACCATCAGAACGGATATATTTTTTTCAACGAACGGGAAGCTCCCCAAATGGCTTTGTTCAGCATTTACCTGCAATTGCCCATGTATGATTTTCCTCCTTTTCTGAAAGGGTTATATCTCAGCCTGGATTATAACAGGAATCCGATATCACGCCGTATTCTCTTTGTAAAGCAAAGTGACAGTACGGACATGGAGGAGTTCCTGGAATTGAAAGGGGAGCTTGTGGCACTTGAAAACTTGACGGAGCTGCAAAAGAAATATTACGATTATACTTGTCGGGAGGGAGACTGTATCCGTACTTGCATGATACCGTCTCCCCAACTGAATGAAAATGATTTGGAAATAGAAAAAAGGATTCTTGCTTTATGAAATTTTCATATTCTTACTTCTTATTGTCCGGGTTAAACTGTCTGTCGTAATTCAGGAGGAATTTTACGAGTTCGGGATTACGGTGCGACCAACGGAAGTCGTCGGGTTTGTCGAGCGGACGGATGCTTTCCATATCTTCCGGTGTGAGGGCAAAGTCGAATACATCCAGATTTTGTTTCATACGTTCGGTGTGAGTACTCTTCGGAATGGCGATGATGCCGCGTTGTATCAAGTAACGCAGAGCCACCTGCTGCACTGTTTTATTGTATCGCTCAGCTAGAGCAGTCAGTACGGGATTGGTCAGAAGTTCGGGATTACCTTGCGCCAGCGGTGCCCAAGCCATGATGTGTGTATCATAGAGATTCATTTCGGCTTCGGCCTCCCACTGCTGGCTGAACACATTCGTCTTTAACTGGTTCACGGCAGGTTTGATTTCGGCATATTCCGCCATATCCACAAAGCGGTCGGGGTAGAAGTTGGAAAGGCCGATGGCACGGACTTTTCCATCTTTTACGGCCTTCTCCATGGCCCGCCATGTTCCCGGGTAGTCGCTGAAAGGCTGATGGATGAGTAGCAAGTCGATGTAGTCGGTGTGCAGTTTACGGAGAGATTCATCAATGCTGCGGGCGGCGTTTGTCTCTCCGGCATTGCTTATCCATATTTTGGTGGTAAGGAAAAGCTCGTTACGGGGCACACCGCAGCGAGTGACGGCATTGCCCACGCCCTCTTCATTATAGTAAGCCTGCGCCGTGTCTATCAGCCGATAACCAGTGCTGATGGCATCGAGCACGCAACGCTCACACTCTTCGGGAGATACTTGGAATACTCCGTATCCCAATACCGGCATTTCGATGCCGTTGTTCAATTTGATAGTCTGCATAAGATTCTGTTTTTAAGGGTTCATATTCTATTTTCTCTTTTCTTTCTAAAATCATTCATGGATTTTGTGCAATCCGATTCCTTTCACAGTTGCTAAGTCCATGTCGTCGTAGATAGGGCTTTTCCCCGTTTCCAGTAGGGAGATAGCGGCCATTTCTTCTTCAGAAAGTATGAAATCAAGGATGTTGAAGTTTTCTACCATTCGCTCCTTGTGTACGGATTTAGGAATAACCACGATGTTCCGCTGATTTAACCAGCGAAGAATAACAGCTCCAACGCCTTTTTCATGCCGTTTTGCAATTGCTTTCAATGTAGGATGATTGAATATATCATTTTGTCCTTCGGCAAAAGGTGCCCATGCTTCATGCTGGATGCCTTCTTGCTGTAAGAAGGCGTGGGCTGCCTGCTGCTGGAACAACGGATGAGTTTCCAACTGGTTGACGGCCGGCTTGATTTCGTTATGCAGGAAAAGGTCTTGCAGGCGCTCGTTGGAAAAGCTTGTAACACCGATAGCCCGGATACGCCCTTCCTTATAAAGCCGCTCCATCGCCCGCCACGCGGCATAATAGTTTCCGTATGGTTTGTGCATCAGGTAGAGGTCCAGATAATCCAGCCTGAGCTTTTTCATCGATAAATCGAAAGCGCGCAGGGCATCATCGTATTCGTAGTCTTGCACCCACAATTTGGTGGTAATGAAGAACTCCTCACGTTTCATGCCGCTATGTCGGATGGCGTTGCCTAATTGCTCCTCATTGAAATAAGAGGAGGCTGTATCAAACTTCCTGTAGCCGGTCTCAATCGCATCATTCACAATCCGTTCCGTTTCGTTCTCAGGAATTTGGAAGATGCCGAACCCGATGGCAGGCATCATTACTCCGTTGTTCAATCTTACATTTTTCATATTCTTTATGGTTTTAGCTTCTGATGCAAAATTACAACGCACTTCTCGCTTCTTTGTTACATAATTCGAGGTAGTATTTTCACTATTCGTGGTTTTTGGTTACTTTTGCAAGGAAATGAATAAGGGAAATGGAGCATACAGACTTTGATGGGATTATTTTCGCTGATACATTGCAGGACTTCAATGCCCTGCGGCATACGGGAAGAGTCATTCATATTCTTTGCAGCGGAGGCAATATGGGCTTTACGTTTCAAGACACCCGTTATCACATTGCGGCAGGAGATTATGTGATTCTGCCCAATGCAACACTTGGGTCGGACTTTTCGGACTCCGGGGACTTCCAAGGCATTTTTATGAGCCTTTCGGATTTGTTTATTACCTCAATAGCCATTCGCAGCAATTACGGCATCATCGGACATTTGTCACTTTTGCAGAATCCGGTCATGAAACTTTCATTTCATGACTTCCGGGTGTGCAAACAGGCCATGCTGTGTATTCGGGAGCGTATGGAGGATAAAGGTCATCTTTTCCGGGAAGAATTACTAGGCAGTCTGCTTACCGCCCATATTCTCGATCTCTACGACATCCATGCACGCAGACGGGAGGCGGTCCGACTGTCGGAACATATCACTTTTCTGCTGCGGAAGTTCATCGAATTGTTGTATAATGGCGAATATATCCGTCACCGTAGTCTTGACTTTTATGCTTCCCGACTTTGCATTACTCCTCATTACCTGTCGGAGATATGTAAAGAGGTGAGTGGCAGACCTGCTACTTACTGGATAGATCGTTTTACTCTTTTGGAAATCACTCGTCTGCTATGGCAGAAGGAACTCTCCTTGACAGAGATTGCCGAAAAGCTGAATTTTTCCTCAGTATCCTATTTCAGCCGATATGTGCAGAAAAAAATAGGAATATCACCGTCAGAGTATCGGAAGATGACATTTCGGGTATGAAAATGGTTGCTGATAGAAATTCTTCAGTATATTTGCAACTATTTAAAAACACAAAATAATACTTATGAAAAATACTATTTCTAAAGGATGGCTTTCCTTGTTGATTGTGATGGGAATCTTAATTCTTGACCAAATCATAAAAATAGCGGTAAAAACGAATATGTATTATAATGAAAATATTCGCATTACCGATTGGTTCTATATTCATTTTGTTGAGAACCCGGGGATGGCTTTTGGTATGCAAGTTATTCCCAAAGCAGTACAGACAATAGGCCGTATCTTATTTGCCGGGATTATTATATGGTATATAGGCCGACTTATCAAAGCTAATTGTAAACGTGGTTATCTTATTTGTATTTCCCTGATATTGGCAGGTGCAATTGGAAATATTATTGATAGTATTTTTTATGGAGTCATATTCAGTCAAAGTACCTTATCTGAAGTGGCAACTTTTGTACCGATAGGACATGGATACACTGATTGGTTATACGGAAAAGTTGTCGATATGTTCTATTTTCCTCTTTTTGAATTTAACTGGCCCGGTTGGATGCCATTTATAGGAGGAGATAATTTTATATTCTTTAGTCCGATCTTTAATTTTGCAGATGCAGCTATCAGTTGCGGAGTCATTATTTTGTTATTGTTCTATAAGAAATACTCCAGTGACAGTATTCACATGATTAAAAATGATTTAAAAAGTAAGTTAGCATCTTAAACTTGTTTCAGTATAATAGAAAGAAGAGAAAGTTAGTCTGTATATTTTTTATATTCTTTTGAATTAAAGATTTCTTGTTCTAATCCCTTATGTTCTTTATCGATAATTTTCATTAGTTCTTGAATGCCTGGTTCATCTGAAATGATGGAATTTCTGTAACTCAATTGTTTATCGTAAAGTTCTGCATCACCGAATCGATGCATTAACTTATCAATAAATTTAGGAACAAAGAATTTTTTAGGACCTTTGATATGTTTTTTATAAATATCCTGATAAATATAAACTCCGGCAATATCAAAGTCACCATAATGAATGTATGCATTAGGCAATGTTTCTAACCAATTCACTAAACTTCGATGTGTATCTCTGGGATAATAAGTTGTAAATAAAGGTCGCATTCCTTCAAAGAACTCCTTTTGTTCTTCTATAAAGATAAAGTTTTCAGGATTTTCTACCATAACAATGGTGACATCCGAGGGAATTGTGAACTCTTCATGATTTGAAACGAAACAGACAGGCCACACTTCGGGAGAAAGCACCAGTTTTCTTTTGGAGAGAGAAACTTCAATCGGTTCAATGCTTTTCACCAGAAAACCATTCATGGGATGCGTTTCATTGCTCTTTGAGTTCCCTCTCATCAATATATTGTCTACTTTCCTTAGCTCATTTATTTCCATCTTTTCGATGTAATCATCTAGGGAACATTTTATATATTTATTACTTAAATGGTTTAGTAAGGCAATGGGAGAGTGAGCATAGATTATAAAACCATTTCCTTGTGGAAACTTTGATAAGACATGCTCATCCAATAACTGTTGAAAGATTTTTCCTTTTAAATTGCTTAAAGGAAATCTCTCCCCTAAAGAGAGAGATTTCAACAATCGCACTTGGTTTAATGTAATATTTATCATTATATGTTGGTGTCTGAAATTAACCGTGCAATACGTGTTTTACTCTGTGAATCTTTTGTTAATAAATACACATGCTTGTATGCTTCTCGGTTGAGCTCGGTAGGAGAGCCGTTGATAAGGATAATATTCCGGTCGTTGGCAAATTTCAAGATACCTGCCACATTGTTCGGATGGAGTTTTCCAATTTCATCCATCATGCAGTGCAACTTGAAATCTTTGAACTTTCGTGAAGCGGCTTCTTTAAATACATTGATTAGCATGATATTAATCATAGCTTTTACCAGAATATCCGTACCTTCCGAACCTACACTTGAAATTTTCTCTACAAATCCTGTGTCATTACCATTTTCTACAATGCGGAAACGTAGTTCGAAGGAGTCATACAGCCGGATATTGTCATAACGGTAGGCATGAATTTCTTTGATAAAGTCGCGCAGCAGCTTGATGGCTTCTTCTTTTATCAAAGGCTCTTTTTCGGAAGAGAACAAGTTTGTTTCGGGGGTAAGGTCATAACCATATTCTTTGTAATATTTTTGAATATCATGCAGTACATTTACCACTCGGTTACTGCTTTCTTCCATTTTCATCTCGATGCGCTGAATGACACCTACAAAATTGCAGGTAGCGAATCCTTTATTTATCTTGCCAATAATTGTTTGTATATCTTTTTCGGAAGAAGAAAGTGAAGTGACATCCATGCTGATACGTTTAAATGTATCCCAATGTTCATTATTGATACGGCGTACATATTCGTCAATTCTATCTTCCTCTATAAAATCGTGCAACTCATCAGCAAAGCGTATGTATTCCCAGTCTTCATTAAATTTGGTTTTAAACTTGAAAGTATTGTTTTCGTCAAAGTGTCCTGTGAAGAGGTTTACAGCTTTACGCAGTTTGGTTTGCATCTGCATGAATTGCATGTAATATTGATTCAACAGGTCAATTAACTCCATGCAACTTTTTTGTGTAATAGTTGTCATAGAAGGGCCATTCTTGAAAATATCCTGATGAGATTTATACCAATCAAAGCTTTCTATATTGGCGTAAGCATCCAGATTCTGTTGTAAATGACGAATATTACCTTCGGCTTCTTGTAAAATTATCTTTATTCTGTCTATCTCTTTCTGCAAGGTATCAACTTCTGCTCTCAGGGTATCCCGTTCTTTCTTTAATTGCTTTCTCAGGTCTTCTTCCTGATATTTCCATGTAGGGATATGTTCAATCAGGTCTCGTTTGTCTTTTTGATATTCGATAATCAGTGTTGCGTGTTTTTTGATGAAAGACAACTCCTGCTCAATTTGTCCCAGTTGGTTGGCGATATTTTGCAATCGTTCGGTATCGGCACCTTGGGAATGCAACTCTTTTTGCATCTCTGCCTCATGCTGTGCTTTGCCGGCATTGATACGCTTTTGTTCCTCTTTTTCTTCTTTGCGTATATTTTCTTGTTGGATGTTCTTTTCTTCAAAGAGTTGGTTTTGCAAGTGTGCCCATGCTTCTTTCAAGGCATTGAGCTTGTTTGCTTTCTCTTGTCCCAAGTTATCCAGCTTTTCATTGACGGAAGCCAGTTCTAAAGCAATTTTGCTTTTTTCCTCATCCAGCCGGGTTAACTTTTCATTACGGGCAGCTTCTGCTTTTTTCTTCCAGTCTTCAAGGTCGAGCATGTCTTGCTGGTATTGGCGTTCCAGTTTTTCCAATTCATATTCTAACTGGTTGATACGGCTTTTCTGTTCTTTTATCAACGGCTGGTATTTTCGCTTTATTTGCTCTTGTCCCTCTGCTTTTTCGGCTTGCAAACGTTGCATGCGCATAGAGATTTCTGCCGAACGTTGTTCCTTCTCCTCTTTTTCTTTATTATAATCATCAATAGATTTGATGTGACGCTCTATGACATTCAAATCAATTTGGATTCCATAAAAAGAATTGCCTTCTGCTTTTTGCGGTGAGAGGTTGGTTTGCCACAATATAGCTTCATCGCATAGTTTACCGATTGTTTCTTCCCATCCTTTATGGTTTTCTTTCAGCCAGCCTTGTAAGGTACTCTTACTATGGGTAAGAAACTGTTGCAATTCCTGTATGCGGACATGTAACTGTTGCAGTTCCATCTGTGACTTCGACAGTTCATCATCTATCCCTTTTTCCAATTTTTGAACTTCATGCTCCCATTTCATCATCAAGTCTTTGATAATGATTTGAGCCTCATTGATACGTGTTTTTCGTTCCAAGTGAGTAGAGGTGTACGACTGAATGCGCACCTTTAATTCCTCTTGTTCCTTTTCGAAGAAGATTTCTTTGCGGCATGAACGAATACGATAATCCATTTCGCTCAGCTTTGTCTGTTTTTCGGCTTTTAGCGGATGCAGTTTTTGTGACAGGTTCTCATACTCCTGATACAAAGCTTCTGTTTGGTTTTGGTTTTCTTTACGAGCTTCTTCCAAACGGGCATTGTAAACAGTATTTAATGTATCCAATTGATGAATTTTCTCTTCGTGTATTTTATTCCACTGGTTATCCAGGTTCTGGATAAGCAATTTGTATTTAGAAGAGATTTCCGTGTATTGCGAAGTCAATATGCGTTGTTCTTCCTGCAAACCGAGACGTTTGTTTTTCCATTCCATTTCTTTGGCAGAACGTTCCATCACTTCCTGTATATGATGTTCTTCATATTCCTTTTCCTTCAGAACGGCTTTCTTCAAATCATTGCTGACGATGGTCAGTTCTTCCTGTATTTTTTCGCAACGCTGCCGTGATTCATTTTGTAATTCTGCCTTCAGCTTTTCCTGTATTTGTATGTCATTGCCAGCCTTGTCGCGTTTTTCTTTCCACTCGGGCAGCAGTTCGGATGCTTTTCGACCGGCAATCACCAGTTCGCGGCAATTTTGCATGATATCACTTTGCAGACGGGTTGTTTGCTGTGATAGTTGGGTAATCTCCGTTGTCTGCTTCTGTGTCTCTTTCTTTTGAAATTCACTAATGTCTCTCAGGCGCGTTTCAAAATCTTTCAAATGCTCTTTGTAACTATTCAGATCGATGGATATTTCTTCTTCATTTAAAGAAGAGATAATAGTCCTTTTGATAAATTCGGCATCAAGTTTTGAGTTCAGCAATACATTCTGGATGGTACGCGGAATGTTTTGATATTGTTTGCTTTCCATCAAGGAATAACGTCGGAATTCAGTACTCGTTGCATTGCCATATAGGATATTACGATACTCGTCGTAGGTATAAATGATGCGCGAATACTCCACTTCATGTTGGTCGAGCATGGCACGGATACGGTCTGTGCCGCTGTAGGCGGTGCGATTCTCGTCAATAAAGAATTCTTTGCGATAAGGTGAATCTATGAAACGATAACATACCCGGTTCATGGCTTTAAAGCTCAGGATACAGAATGCTCCATGCTCCGTTGTTACTTCGTAAATGATATATGAGTTGGCAAAAGGAAAATAGTAGTCCGTGTAATTTTGTTTTTCAACGGGAATGCCCAGTTTCTGCGTGTCCGCATTATAGAAAAATAAGATAGCACGCAGAATGGTACTTTTTCCTACTCCTTGTGTGCCGATAAAGTGGATATTTCCATCCAGATATATATTGTCCGAATAAGGAATATTCGCACTATTGATAAAAATTATTCTACTCAGGTTTCTCATCTTCAATGTCTTCAAAAATGTTGATACTATCGACTAATTTTTCCAGATAATGCCATGAAGTCAGTACCTTATAAGTATTAGTCTTCTCATTTTCCAATTCGATAAACGATTCTTTGGCCAGCAAACGTATCATATTGTCGAGCACGTCTTTGCGGATATCCTTGTCCGAGAAATGTTTGCGGATACCGTCTAATTTATTTTGCAGCAAAACATTGATATTGGCCTCTACCAAAATTTGTTCCGGCTGGAAGCGGAAGCCTGCACCGAATGTTTCATCGTAAGTTTTGAAGAAATCAAGTACATCTATCCAATAATAGGCACGGAGTATCTTTTGTTCCAATGTGGTTTTTGATTCCGTGCGCGAGAAGTAGAAAAACTCGTTTCCCCTTTCTAATGTATAGTTTATTTGTGAAAAGTATTGGTATAAAGATTCGTAGTTCTCATCAATCATATTATACATGTCGCGCAAGTCGATATCTGTGCTGTTGGAACAGATAAATTGCCCTTTTTGCATATATTCGAAGATTAATGCTGTATTGTCCGGTATTTGTATATTCAAATTCATAGTTTATAAAGGGTATATTTTGGCATATTCATATTGTTTGTATCGTCCGAAATCATCGCTTATTTCTAATTTGTCTTCGTAGAGCGACACTATTTGGCAAAACAGTGTGGTGCATTCTTCCTCGTTTACTTCACGTTGAAAAGAATAATGGAGCAGAAAGGTAAACAAGTCTTTGGGTTGCTCGTTTTTCCATTGTGCTTCTGCACCCGATTGTAGAAAACTTTTAACCACTTCTTCCAAGTTTACCACTTCCTCATACATGGCTTGCGCTTTCATGTCTTCCTCACTAAAAGCACCCGCTTCATTCTTGCGGATATGCTCCCGGGTTTTCCGGTTGCTCAGGATTCTAAGGATAATGGGGCGTGCTTCGTCACTTGCCAGATATTCGGGTGATAGTTTGAATGAAGTCTGTGTACAGCCTTCCAACAAGACGGAATGTTCATTCTCCATTACTTCTGCCAGGTTGCTTCGGGCACGCAGTTCAAACTGGTCTTGCAGATACTTTACTTTTCGGATTTTCTCTACCAATATTACTTGATTCTTTATTTGGTTCAGATAGTTGATTATATCCTGTTGCGCCCGTATGAGGCTGTGAGCAGACAATTGCAACTCCTGACGCAGTTCCAGCAAGATGCGTCCTAATTCCTCATCGGTGGCTTGTTGGAAAAAAAGTCGCTCTTCATGTAGAATCAGGTGCTCGGTGGAGTCAATGAGATTCTGTATATTGATGCGCTTCTTGTCCAGATTCTTCAGCTTGGCTATTTTGATTTGGTATGTTGGTTCATGTTTGAAAGTGTTGTCGATACTGTTTTGCAAATTCATGATATTGCGTATTGTTACGCGAGCTATTTTCTGGAACGTCAGTTTGATGTTCCTCACATAGCTCTCTTTGCGTGATTGTATCTTTTCTTTCAGATAATAATCCATCAGCTCGTGCAGGTATTCGATGTTTTCGTCAATTGTGGCTGTGTCGATTTCTTCGTTGGCTTCAAGTAGCGTTTCAAAGAAATCGAGAAAACGCACGTCCAGCTCCAAGAAGTTGCCATTTTGGTGAATCACTTCTTTTTCAATTAATATTTTAAGGCGATTTTCATCGTCTTTTAATAATTCTAAGGCATCGATGTATCTGAAACTGATGGTTTTTCTCTTTTCGAACATTTCCGTCAGCAATGTTTTTGCCGTGGATATGGTATTTATGATTTCGTAAATAGAACGGAATATATACATAAGTTTTCTCCAAAAAAGTGCACGAAGTTATGACAAAAGGATGAAAAAACCTAACTTTTTATGCTAAAACCCATATTTTTCTATGCTCTGACGAATGTTTTCCGGGCAAGAAAAATATAGGGATGGGGTAAGCGCTCTATTAAATTTTATCTACCTTTGTATTCTGTTTAAGACTAAAATGAGATATTGAAATGCAGAATATTATTGCTATTGAGAACGGGGTTGTCCGTCATCCGCTTTATCGGATGAAAAAGCCGATAAACATGACGCTTGCCGAAGGTGAACATATTGCTATTGTAGGTCCGAACGGAGCAGGAAAAAGCATATTGGTGGATACTATTATCGGGCGTTGGCCGCTATTAATGAACGAAGTGAAGTATGATTTCTCGCCTTCTCCCTCAAAGATGGTGTATGATAATATAAAATATATTGCTTTCAGGGACTCTTATGGGGATGCAGACGGTAATTATTATTATCAACAGCGCTGGAATACCCATGATTTGGATGAAACGCCTGTCGTTCGTGACCTTTTGCCGAAAGCTACGAATCCCGAACTGAAAAAAACGTTGTATGACTTGTTCGACATAGAAACGATGCTGGATAAACATATTATTCTGCTATCGAGTGGAGAGTTACGTAAATTTCAGTTGACCAAGACTTTGTTGAGTAACCCTCGTGTGCTGATAATGGATAATCCTTTTATCGGACTTGACGCCAAGACACGTGACCAACTTCATGCATTGCTTTGCGAACTTATACGGATGACTTGTCTGCAAGTAATTCTGGTACTTTCAAAGACAGATGATATACCTTCGTTGATTACGCACGTAATTCCTGTAGAAAATCGTATGTGCGGTGATAAAATTACGTTGAAAGCTTATCTTGCCGGTTGCAAGCCTGTCCCCGAACGTGTGCTCTCAAAGGAGAAAGAAGAACGTATCTTGGCTCTTCCTTATGGTGATGGCTTTTATCATACCGACCATGTGGTAGATTTGAATAAAGTGAGTATCCGTTACGGTGAAAGGACTATCCTGAAAGAGTTGGATTGGAGTGTGAAATGTGGTGAGAAGTGGGCTCTTAGCGGAGATAATGGTTCCGGAAAATCTACATTGCTGAGTTTGGTTTGTGCTGATAATCCGCAGAGCTATGCCTGTGATATAACCTTGTTCGGGCGTAAGCGCGGATCAGGAGAGAGCATTTGGGAAATAAAGAAGCATATCGGGTATGTCAGCCCGGAGATGCATCGTGCCTATTTAAAGAATTTACCGGCCATTGATATTGTGGCAAGCGGATTGCATGATTCGGTGGGGCTTTATAAACGTCCGCGTCCCGAACAGATGGAAACTTGTGAGTGGTGGATGGATATTTTTGGTATTGCAGACTTGAAGGAGCGTAGTTTCTTACAGCTTTCCAGCGGAGAACAACGTTTGGTTTTGTTGGCACGTGCCTTTGTTAAAGACCCGGAATTACTGATATTGGATGAACCGTTGCATGGACTCGATTTGATAAACCGCCGTTTGGTGAAAGATATTATTGAGACTTTCTGCCGGCGCAGGGATAAAACAATGATAATGGTGACACATTATAAAGATGAATTGCCGATGTGTATTACCGGCTCATTGCACCTGAAAAGAAATGAATAGCTATTGAAAAAACACATCGCGTTTTCATGGATATATCCGGGCATATAGATAAGTCTGCCCGGATATAAATATAAATCGATGCAAGTTATTAATTATAGGATAAAAGAAGGTATTTCTTTTGTACGTTTTAATGCTGCATTAAAATCGTTTATCAATTCCTTGATTACTTCCTCTGCTGTTTTGAGACTATGTACAGAAGACGCTATTTGTCCTATTTCCACTTCACCTTCGTAAATGTCTCCTTCAAAAATACCTTTCTTGGCACGTCCCTTGCCCAATAATTCTCTTAATTCTTCTACAGATGCACCGCGTGTCTCTGCTTCTTCCACTTGCTTGAAGAATTCATTTTTTACGAGTCTGACAGGCGAAAGCTGTTTTAATGTGAGTTGGGTATCGCCTTCATTCAGCCGCAGACAACGATCCTTGAATGTGAAATGTGCCGAACTTTCTTCGGTCAATGCAAAACGTGTACCTATTTGGACTCCATCGGCCCCCAGTGTCATGGCGGCCAAGATACTTTCACCGGAGCCGATGCCTCCTGCTGCCATAACCGGAACGGTTGTAATTTTTTTTATGGCAGGTAGCAGACATAGGGTAGTGGTTTCTTCACGACCGTTGTGACCGCCTGCTTCAAAGCCTTCGGCAACAATGGCATCTACACCTGCTTCTTCACATTTGGCAGCAAACTTACTGCTTGCCACGACATGGGCTACTGTTATACCATGCTGATGGAGATGTTCTGTCCATGTTTTCGGATTTCCGGCAGAAGTAAAGACAATCTTTACTCCTTCGTCGATTACGATTTGGATGATTGTATCTATCTCGGGGTACATCAGCGGGATATTCACTCCGAAAGGTTTTTCTGTGGCTGCTTTACATTTCCGAATATGTTCGCGGAGTGTTTCGGGGTGCATGGAGCCGGCGCCAATCAGACCGAGTCCTCCTGCATTGCTCACGGCGGAGGCCAGCCGCCATCCGCTACACCATACCATACCCCCTTGGATAATAGGATATGTAATACCAAAAAGATTGCAGATTCTGTTCATTACTTTATTATTATATAACTATTTTATGTTAAACAATTAAGCCGGAAAAATGTTTGGCTGACTACTTGCAAAACTACGCCTTTTCTTCTTATGGTAGTGAAAAAAAAGAAAAATCTCCGCTTTTTTACGGTTTATAGAACAGAATTGGTCTATCTTTGTTATGAGAATTAAAAATGTATTTTTATAACGATAAAAACGAATCATGTTATTACAACTACTATTTGTACTTGCCGCTATTATTGTAGGTGCCCGTTTAGGAGGTATCGGACTTGGAGTGATGGGAGGTGTGGGCCTCGCTATTTTGACTTTTGTCTTCGGACTTCAGCCTACTGCGCCTCCCATTGATGTGATGTTGATGATTGCTGCCGTTATATCTGCCGCATCCTGTATGCAAGCGGCAGGCGGATTGGACTTTATGGTCAAGCTGGCAGAACGTTTGCTGCGCCGTAATCCGGCACATGTTACTATTCTGAGTCCGTTGGTGACTTATTTGTTTACTTTTGTTGCCGGAACAGGACACGTAGCTTATTCTGTACTTCCCGTGATTGCCGAAGTTGCCGCTGAAACAAAAATCCGTCCCGAACGTCCTTTGGGTATTGCGGTAATCGCATCTCAACAGGCTATTACGGCAAGCCCTATTTCTGCTGCTACCGTGGCACTTCTCGGGTTGCTTACCGGTTTTGACATTACCCTGTTTGATATATTGAAAATAACTATTCCTGCTACCTTGATAGGTGTGCTGGTAGGCGCTTTCGCTTCGATGAGAGTAGGTAAGGAACTGATGGAAGACCCTGAGTATCTGCGTCGTATGGAAGAAGGTCTGTTGGAGGATAAGCACGTGGAGCTGAATGACGTCAAGAATATGTTTCAGGCACGTCTTTCTGTGATTATCTTCATTGTGGCCACTCTGCTGA
>ENA-UEQO01000012-UEQO01000012.1-human-gut-metagenome-genome-assembly--contig:-NODE-12-length-160710-cov-9.539061_pt1 | contig 160710 bp, 147 predicted proteins | sample MGYA00242938_ERZ507940 | MGnify/ENA primary metagenome ERZ507940 (study PRJEB26167, sample SAMN06115517) | human gut metagenome | host: Homo sapiens | place: China:Chongqing | collected 2014-12-03... | reverse complement strand
GCGTCAAGGACAGAGGTCTTGCCCTGCCTGTTCTTACCGCCGATAACAGTAAGTCCATTCTTTGCAGGCTCAAGCTGCACGGCTTTTATCTTCTTTACGTTCTCAAATTCAAGTGAGTTTATTTTTACTGACATTCAGATCTCCTCATTTCTTTTTCAAATTGTCTTATTTCATCTTCTGTCGGCTCGTCCTCTGGTCTGCCCTCATCAAATCCCAACGTACAGCCGCTTTCAAAGCAACAGCCTGCTAGATATTCACGATATCCCCAAGCGCAATCCTGACAGCACTTCATGACAGGGTCTACACAGCGTGTCGGTAGGTCAGCCATTGCCCTCACCGCCTCTCAGTCTCTTGATATTATTCCTTACGGCACGAACATATCCCGTCAAAAACTCATTCGGATAGTCGTCAAGGGCTATTTTTGATATTTCCTCCAGCCCCTCTTGACAAATGTCCAGCAGTGTGCTATCATCAAGGTGTGTGTTATCGGTATCTTCTTTTACAGATACCTTCGAGCTTGTGCCTGTTGCCGCAGGTGCAGGCTCGTTTTCTTTTATGTACTCAGCAAAGACAAGCACACAAGCTGCTTTTCCATTATCTAATGGGCAGTTTGGGCAGAGTTCACCATGATCGCCACCCATTGTGCAGATTTCTGCCGCCTTTAGGATATCATCTTTCGTTATCATCTTTATCCTCCCTTTCAATAGGTCTTACGCTCATATACTGCTTGCCGTCATAGTCCATCTTCTTCACAGGTTCAATCCCCTTATCCCTCAGCGACCTTGCGGCATCGCCAAGCCCTCTGTCGAAATCCTCACGGGTCTTGTAGAATGCACATCTGCGGCAGTAGTCCTTCGTTGGCGTTACTGTCAGCGCACCACACTCGTCAGACTTGACATTTGAATGGAACACGCAAAGGCTTACCGCTCCGCTGCCGTTGTCAAGGGGCTTGTCCCTCTTAAATACCTCTCTCATCACTATCATCGTCTTCGTCCTCCTCGTTTTCAAAACGTTTCTCCCAGTGCCTATCCACCACGCTCAGCACAAGATACATCACTACATCTATCGCTGCAAGCACGGCTACTGTTATCAGCAGTATCAACGCCATTTTACCACTTTCCTTTCGTCTGTATTTCGACCTTGACAACAGGTCTTGCGGTTTCCTTTATCGCCTGCTCCAGCTCCTCACGGATTGCGGTTTCGGCTGTCTCTTTTATATTGCGGTATAGTCCATATACCGCTAGAGCGAATAGAGCCACACACAGTGCTATGGCTGACGCATATCTGATGATCTCCAGCGTTGCTATCATGTTGTTCATTTTCTCACGTCCTTTCAGATCTCTCTGCTATCCACTTGTCAAGCAGAGTTGAGTATATCTCGTACACATATTCGTTAAGCTTAATGGCGCACCCAAAAGGATACACGCCCTGTCTGAGTCCTGCGTTCAGCCTGTTCACGTTGGTGTTGAAGCCTGCGGCTTTCAGCCGTTCCACCGCTTCTACCGATGATATCACTCTGAGCATTTAGTCCACCTCCTCGATAGTCAAAACATTCTCATGGGGCCTAATAACACTTGCCTTTGTCAGAGCCTCGTACTGACTCTTTGCTGCTACTGTGAACACCCTTTTATAATGATACTGGTCTACTGTTGTTACTTTGTACATTTTCATTGCTTTGTCCTTCCTCATATTGTGATCTTGTTACAATCAGCTCTCCGTCAAGAGTCCAATACTGAATGACCTCTCTACAGGGGTCATCTTCTGTTCCTGCACCTTTCAAGGCTCTTGTTACGATCACCTGTTCAACTCTGGCATTGTCACACCCTCTTGGAATAGCAGTAATTTTCTGTTCCACTTTCTCACACCTCTCATTTTCTGTCCGTTCAATCGGACTGTTAGCTGTTGACATCACTTGAATAAAGTAGTATAATCTACTCAACAAATGTTTCAAGGCTTACACTAAAGTAATCGGCAAGTATTTTAAGCTTATCGACTTTTGGCTTAGACTTTCCATTTTTCCAATCGCTAAACATTGTTTGTGACAAACCTGTATCTTGTGCGACTTTGTAAGTGGATATGCCACGTTCTGAAAGCAGTTTCGCAAACGTTTCATACATAGATTATTTACACCTCCATAACATCATTTGTATTTAATATACTTAGGATTTCCTATATAATTAGAATATCAACAGGAGAAAATCCGCAGCATATTATTTTACATACCATAGAAAACAAAAATCACTTGCCGGTGAATACGCTTTCGTTTTTCTAAGTATGTACATAGTATACATCATATTTTCTAACCTGTCAACACTTTTTAACTTAGAATTTTCTAAGTATTTGATTTTTGTGAAAGGTGTATAATTTATGTACGAAAAATTTAGCAAACTGCTACAAGATTATGGAGTTTCTGCGTATAAGGTATCAAAAGAAACTGGAATAAGTCAGTCTGTTTTTAGCGAATGGAAAAGAGGAAAGAGTCAACCTAAGCTTGACAAACTTCGGAAGATAGCAGACTTTTTTAATGTGCCTATTACCTATTTTACTGAAAACAGTGATGAGAGTATCAAAGTCGAAGCACACAACGAGCCTATCTATCTTGATGACGAAACAAGAGATATAATAGATGAGCTGAGAACACGACCAGAAATGAAGATCCTCTTTAGTGTGTCAAAGAACGTCACCAAAGAGGATATAGAAGCTACAGTTGAGATTTTAAAGCGTATGCAAAAGGATAGTGAATAGATTGGATTATTGCATTAGATACGTTCCTTTGCCTATATCGGTAAAGGGAGTGACAGCAATGGATTCTGACGGATTTTATAATATATACATAAACTCTAGGCTATCCTATGAGGAACAAAAAAAGACTATAGCTCACGAAATGGAGCATATAGTCCGTGGCGATTTTTTCAGTTTTGCCTCTCTTGAAGAGGTTGAGAGAATGTAGAGGGGGTATTCAGTATGGGGTATATTATCGGAGCAGTAGTGATATTACTGATGGTAGGATTAGTCATAAAGTTTTGGTTTATAATTTTGCCGATCATAGCCGCAGTGATAGCAGCGTTTTGCATATATAAGTATCAGCATAAGAAAAAAGAACGCAATAAGCAGATGACTTGGCAGGAAATTCAGAGTACATCATACAATAAGTCTAAAAGTTCGAGTACGTTATTTGAAAATCATCATACCAACATCACAAGTGTTACTAAGAATGAAGATCTTGATGTTATCAAAAGTTGTCCTATAGATTATCCCGAAAATATAGCAGGCTATCGCAAGACTTATAAGACTTATGAAAAAGTGAGGATCACTCCTTGCATAAACTGGGAGAATGATTATTTTGAGCTATTATTGAGCGAACCACTTAGATTTGTTCAAGAAAACAGTCAAGTAGCAGTTTATCAAAAAAGTTTGAAGATCGGCTATATATCTTCGGAGAAAATTACATCGGTAATCAATGACTTTTTACAAAGAAACGCTTTAATAATCGGTTTCTTACATTATATTGATCCCGATATGAATGACATAAGAATATCAATAGCCTATTATGAGTGCCTGCATAATAATACTTGCAAGGCAGATGTTATTGAAGAGGTAAAAGCAAAAGCCAAAGTTAATATAAGAATTGATGATGATACATCGACAACTGCTCCACTTATCTGTGATAACAAAGAGCTTTGCGATGTTGAGGAGAATTATAATATTTGCATTATAACAAATAGTGAGCCTGATTATAGCAGACTGAAACAAGGCGGCAAGATCTATTTTGAGCAAGAACCTAGTAATTCTTATGACCACAGAGCTGTCAAAGTTAAGCAAAGCAACATTTACATAGGATACTTGTATAAAGGTGAAATGCAAGATAAGGTAAATACGTTCATTGACTGTGGAAATATCGTCACGGGATATTTAACAAAAGTGGAGCATTTGACCGACACGTCTAAGATACTGGCGACCATATTATTTTATAACTAAATAAAAAATCCCCCTGCCGATACTGGGAATATCGACAAGGGGAATACACGCAGAATTTTCTCCTACATGGTTACAAATACATTATATCACCAATTTAAGACATTGTAAATGATTTCAATAAATTGTTTACAAAAGTCGGAAATTATTGAACTACAAGGAGGAAGTTTTTTATGAAGAAGTTTATAGCTGGAGTAATTGCATTATCGCTCGTTTGCGGAATGTCCGCTTGTGGAAGTAGTGACAGCTCATCTTCAAGTGAAAGCACTACTGCAACAACTACCACTACTACAACATCAGAGGAAACCACAACGACGACAACCACAGCGGAGACTACGACTACGACGGAAGAAACGACAACAACGACGGAAAAGCCTACCACAACAACGACTACTATGACCACTAAAGCTACTACCACCACTACAACAACTACTGCTGAAGAACCCAAAGATCAAGTTTTGTTTGATAATAACGGTATCAAGATTACTTATACCGGAATGGATTATATAAGCAGTGGATTCGGTCCCAAAATCAAACTGTTAATTGAAAATAATACAAATGCGAATTATACAATTCAAGTACGTGATTTCTCTGTGAACGGCTTTATGGTTGATACAACGATGTCTGCGGATGTCAATGCAGGCAAGAAAGCAAATGATTCTATAATAATTATGAGTCGGTCATTAGAGGAAAATTCTATATCCGAAGACGATATGCAAACTTTTGAATTCAGTTTTGACATATTTAATTCTGATGATTGGTCTGACGGCTTTGATACTGAAACTATAATTATACAGCTTTAAAATAAAAAAAGTCCCCTGAGTGCCGCAAGCACTCAGGGGACAGGTGAACTGATATTGACAGTATCAGCTCAGAAAATTCACACCCAACAACCACGAAAGGGCGAATTCTGCCCTTTTATTGTAGCACACTTTTTTAGGAGTGTCAAGAATAGGAGGCAAATATGCTATGTAAAAAATGCCGTAAGGAAATTCCTGACGGCTCAATTTACTGCAACTTCTGCGGCAAGAAGCAGGAGACCACAAAGCGAAAAGTCCGCCGCAGACCACGAGGTGCAGGCTGTATAAGGCATAGAACTGACTGTCGTGATAATCCGTATATTGCCTATACTCCTGCCACAATAGGGGGAGCAGGGGAGAGATACTTAGGTGCTTTTGCAACTTACACACAGGCTCAGGCTGCTCTTGACAAGTACTTCAACAGCATGCATATACCTTATGGCAGTTTGACCGTCGCACAGGTCTATGAAAAATGGAGTGCAAAGCATTTTGAAAGCCTCACAAGCAGCGGTGAGCAGGGCTATAAGACGGCTTGGAGATACCTTGACAGCATTGCAGGCAGACGAATAGCAGAGCTTAAAACAGCCGATTATCAGCGCTGTGTGGACGATTGTGCAAAGCAGTTCAGCCGCTCCCAGTGTGCAAAAATAAAACAGCTATGCTCGCAACTGTGTAAATATGCCGCTCAGAATGACATAATCGACAAGAACTATGCAAGCTTTATCGTTCTGCCAAAAGAGACAAAAAAAGAGCGCCGCATCTTCACCAGTGAAGAGCGTGAAAAGCTGTGGGAACATTCAGATGACAAGTCCGTTCAGATCATACTTTTTATGATCTACACAGGCTTTCGTATCGGCGAGGTGTTTACCATACTCAAAGAAAACGTACACCTTGATGAGGGATACATTATCGGCGGCATCAAGACCGAAGCAGGCAAAGACAGGATAGTTCCTTTACCGCCGCAGATACCTGAGATAAAGAGCTTTGTTGAGAGCTGGTACAACGAGAGCCGCGCACAGCTTTTGCTCAGCGGTGACGTCAATAATTTTCGCAAGAGAAATTTTTATCCTGCTCTTGCCGAGTGTGGCATAATTCCGCCGCCGACTGTTACCAAACTTAAAAACGGCAGGATAACCGAGAGGTACGAAACAGAGATAACGCCACACTGCTGCCGTCACACATTTGCGACCATATCGGCCGACTGCGGTATGCAGCCCGAAAAATTGCAGAAGATAATTGGTCACGCCAAGTATGAAACTACTGCTGACATATACAACCATTCGGGACAGGACAGGACAGCGTTAGTGCAGGAAATGTCAAAGCTAAAAAAATAGCTTTTGACCTAATTTCTCATTGTACGTTACGTTGTACGTTAAGTCAAAAATTCACGCCACATCACAAAATATCAGACAAAAAAAGAAAAGCCTTTAAACCACGCATTTACGCAGTTTAAAGGCTTTTTGCTGGAGCTGCTAACCGGGCTTGAACCGGTGACCTCGTCCTTACCAAGGACGTGCTCTACCTACTGAGCCATAGCAGCAAACCAATTACAGTAATATATTATACACTATCTCTGCCGCTTTGTCAAGCCCTTTTCACAACTTTTTTACTCTATTCCCTCATCATCATCGTCATCTGCCTGAACGCTTGGGTCGTAATCATCATATGTGTCCATAAAATTGTACTTCTTGCCCTTGTATTCGTATTGTATCACAGTGCGCAGATTGACGTTATAAACGCTCTTGAAAATATTGTTTTCGATGTTGGGATTGGTGGCACGAAACTTTGCTATAAGCTCCTTCATTTCCTGACGCTTTGATACCTCACCCTTTTTCTCTGACCCCTCGTAGCTCTCAGTGAAACGGCAGGCACAGCGGATAAAATGCAGATCGTTCTGCTCCACCCAGCGGATAATGTCCGCCTCTTTCACCATGTACAGTGGTCTGATAAGCTCCATGCCTGCGTAGTTCCTCGAGTGTAGCTTCGGCATCATAGTCTGAATCTGTCCTCCGTATACCATGCTCATGAGTATGGTTTCTATAACATCATCAAAATGATGTCCCAAAGCTATCTTGTTGCAACCAAGATCCTGCGCAAATTTGTAAAGCCAGCCACGCCTCATTCTTGCACAAAGATAGCATGGGTTGCGTTTTGTGTTGTATGCAATATCAAAGACCTTTGTTTCAAACATTTTTATGGGTATGCCCATAAGTGCCGCATTGTCGATTATCCTCTGCCTGTTGGCGTCGCTGTAACCGGGGTTCATCACAATAAATTCTAGTCCGATATCCATTCCCTGATATTTCTGCAAATGCTGCATACACTTAGCAAGAAGCATTGAGTCCTTGCCGCCTGATATGCACACCGCTATTTTGTCCCCCGGCTTTATCATATCGTAACGCTCATATCCCATTACGAATTTGTTCCATATATCTCTGCGAAAATCAGTAACGATGCTCCGCTCTATCTTCTGCTGTGGCGTCAATATTCTTGACATCTCAAACTCTCCTTAAAATCATATACTTAAATTCTACTATTTTTATGGGATTTTGTCAACCTTTTACGCCAGTTGACTTTAGGGCATGATACTGCTATAATATAGTAAAATGATAATATATTCAGGAGGATATCATGAGCGAAAATATAGAACGTGAGATAAAAATTTCTCTCACACAGGAACAATATAACACCGCTGAAAAGCTTTTTCAGTGGAACCAAATAATAGAGCAGACCAATTTTTATTATATACCACAGCAGGATACGGGCATGACAAGTATCCGTGTCAGGCAGATAGGCGAAAAATATTTTTTGCAGCTTAAAGCACCTATCTCCGAAAACGGTGCGCTTCATGTGAAAAAAGAGTATGAACAACAGCTTGACAGCCTGCCAGAAAAGCTCACCGAACAGGAGCTTTCACAGCTTGTGGGGAGAGATTTCCCTGCCGCTGACCTTGCAGGCTCTTTGCATACTCAGCGCAAGCTCTGCACCGATTTCGACCATGTTGAGATATGCCTTGACAAAAGCGAATATCTCGGCTTGACAGACTATGAGCTGGAGCTTGAATATACAGCCGACTATCCCGAAAAGCCTTTGGAGATACTGAAAAATGCAGGTATCACACAGGGAGAAGCGGTAATAGGCAAGTATGCAAGGTTCATGGAAAGAGCCCAAAAGCTTGGTAAGTGCTGATTTCGCCTATCTGCGGTCATTTTCTATGAAAAAGCACCCACAGCCTGCAAAGGTTTGGGCAATAATGATAATTGACAGTGACGTTATAATATGTTATTATATTAAAGTGTTAAAACGTATGAAATGGTATTTTGAAGATACCCGAAAGGAAGTTAATAATGAAAAGATCTATTTTTAAGACTATCGCATCACTTTCCGCTGCTGCCATGATGCTTTTGGCTGTAGGCTGCGGAAGCTCATCTGACTCTTCATCATCAGCAGGTGCAAACAGCACAGCCGCTGCAACAGGCGAGGATAACTCACTTCAGAAAGTTCTTGATTCAGGCAAGCTTGTGCTTGGTCTTGACCCAACATTCAAGCCAATGGGCTACACAGACGAGAACGACAACATCGTAGGCTTTGATATCGACGTTGCAAAGGAAGTTTGCTCAAGACTTGGTGTAGAGCTTGAAACTTACTCTGTAAACTGGGATACAAAGGAGCAGGATCTTAATGCAGGCACAATAGATTGTATCTGGAACGGCCTTTCTGTCAGCGATGAGAGAAAGAAAGTAATGCTCATGAGCGAGCCTTACATGAAGAATGAAATGGTATTCGTTGTAAACGGCTCAAGCGACGTTGCTTCACAGGCTGACCTTGCAGGCAAGAACATTGCCGTACAGAACGGCTCAACAGCACAGGAAACACTTCTTGCATCCGACGTTGTAGCAAATGGTGCGACAACAACAGAGCTTGCAACAAATGTTGAAGCCCTCCAGCAGTTGGAGCTTAACATGGTAGACGCAGCGTTCCTTGACTCAGTAGTTGCAAACTACGAGATATCCACAACAGGCAAGGATTATAAGGTGCTTCCTGACGGCCTTGACCCAGAGGAGTACGCTATCGGCTTCAGACTTGGTGATCAGGCACTTTGCGACAAGATCGAGGAGATCCTTCACGAAATGAAGCAGGACGGCAAGCTTGCTGAGATATCAACAACTTGGTTCGGAAGCGACATCACGACCATAGAATAATCACAAAAACATTCAATCGGACAGTCTTCGGGCTGTCCGATTTTTTTGTTTTATTAAGTTTTTCTGCGTGTCATATCTTTAGAAAATAAAAAGTCTCGCAAACAACGTGTTTACGAGACTTTTTGGCGGAGAAGGAGGGATTCGAACCCTCGATGAGCTATTAACCCATACACGAGTTCCAGTCGTGCGCCATAAACCGGGCTAGGCGACTTCTCCAGTTTATCATTTTTTTATATGTGTCACACTATCCAAGCGACTTTAATATTATACCATATGATCTTTTACTTGTCAAGACATTTTTGAAACTTTTTTTGTTCTTTTCTTGCTCGATATTACCGTGTAAAAAAGATCAATATGTGATGTTTTATTTATTAACAATAGTCTTGAAAGTTTTCATTTTATTTTCTATATGAACATGTTACCGAAAATTTTCGCAATTCAGAAAACGATTAAGTTAATTATTTAGTTTATTTGTAACAAATCTAATCAAATATATGCATTGGTAATATTGAAAATAGCTTAATAATTTTACCGCAAAAATAAAATAGCCGTTAAAATGTTTACGAAAATTCACAAAATGCCTTTGACAACTCGAGGCAAATGTGATATAATATTTGAATAACTGTAGGGTGCAGTGCGTCTAAATGCGACATTATAGGGAAGGTGAGACATTTTGGGAAGAAAACGCATTGGAGTGATATTGTCTGAAGCAGAAAGCTATTATCAGGAAAGATTGCTGAAAGGCATAATGACAAAGGCTTTTCAGCTTGACTATGATGTGCTTATCTTCACAAGCTTTGTCAAAGAGTCATTCTTAAAAGCAGTGTCTGTTGGAGAAATGCAGATATATGACGCTATAAATTATGATAAGCTCGATGGTGTTATCGTTTTGGCAGATACATTAAAAATGCCTGGGCTTTTTGACAAAATATGCAGGGATATAGATGAGAAATGTCATGTTCCTGTGGTTTTTATAGATGGAAGCTATAAGGACTATGAAAGTATTTATACCCGTGACGAAAAACCCTTTATGCAATTGACAGAACATCTTATTGAGGTCCATGGATGCAGGAAGATACTTTTTTTGAGCGGTCCGCTGGAGACTGCCACCACTCGTGAACGGCTTGCGGGCTATAAGTGTGCCCTTGAAAAGCATGGCATAGAGTATGATCCGGACTTTGTCTGCTTTGACGGAGGCTTCTGGTATGATAAAGCGGCAGAGGTGGCAAATAATATCATTTATGGCAGACGTAAAAAACCTGACGCTATCGTTTGCTGTGGAGATTATATGGCTATAGGCGTTGTTCATGAATATCAGAAAAACGGGCTGAGCGTGCCTGAGGATATGATAGTTGCAGGTTATGACGCAATAGATGAGGCTATCCATTGCGTGCCGGCTATAACCTCTTGCTCACCGCCGATCTTTGAAACTGGCGTGAACGCAGTAATGACCATTGAGGCAAGGATCAAAGGCGTTGAACCGCAGGGTCTTATGGAGGACGGCGGCAAGGTGGAGATAGGTGCTTCCTGCGGCTGTCATGAGGATTATAGCTATACAAAGCGTGATCTTTTATCATCTCAGAACAAGATGAATTATCATGACTTTTTGGACAGCAGTATGAGCGATATAATGGCTTGCTCTAAGGATCCCGATGATCTGATGGCCAGGATACAATATTTTCTCTATCTTATCATTGGTCATAAAAGGTATTATCTCTGCCTTAATGAGGATTGTCTTGGAGAGCATGAGATAGTCGGTGAGATATCCGCTGTTCCAAAGGAATATACAGAAAATATGGTGCTTTATATAAGAAACGTTGACGGCAAAAGCAGAACTCTTCATGATCCTTTTGAACTCAAAGAGATATTTCCTGATCTGGATGAAGAGCGTGAAAGCCCTTGTGCATTCTTTATAACTCCGGTACATTTTATAGATCGGTGCTATGGCTATGCCGTATTGTCTTACGGTGACGAAATAAAAACTATAGATATCACTTATCGTAATTGGACAAATCATGTAAGCAATGCTCTGGAATCAATGCGGATACAAAACTCCATAGCTAATCTTGCAGTCCGTGACGCTATGACAGGTGTTTATTCGAGAATAGGCATTGAGAAAAATATCCAGTTTGTTATTGACAGAATGTCAGATCCGAAAAATAAGGCTTTTATCGCTGTCTGTGATCTGGACTGCCTTAAAAAGATAAATGATAATTTTGGCCATAACTGCGGTGATATTGCAATAAAAGCGATCGCAGACGCAGTTTTGGCATCAACAAAAAATCATGAAATATGTGCAAGGGTAGGCGGCGATGAGTTTGTGGTGATAGGCTGTAACGACTATAACGACAACTATCCTGAACGATTTTCTGCAAGGGTCAACGACCGGCTTAGGGTATATAACAGGTTTGCAGGTAACGAGTTTGAGGTCAGCGTTAGTATAGGCGGTATTTGTAAACATATAACAGATATCCACGAGCTTGAAGATATGTTTACACAGGCGGATAAGATAATGTACGCAAGTAAATTGGAAAGACATAAAAACAGGAAATAGCAATAGATAAAATATCAGTGCATTACAACGGACGGTCAGTGATCGTCCGTTTTTGCGTGTGAGAGACACATATCCACTTGACTTATAGGCTCAAATGTAGTATAATGTAAAAGTTAAGGCGGTTTTCTGCCTGTTAGTAAGACGATTTTTCGGAAAGGGAATGGATAATAAAATGGCTAAAGCTAAAAAAATAACGGCTGCTCTTACTGCCGCATTGCTTTGTACTGCGAGCCTTACCGCTTGCTCGGACACAAGCTATGTGATGACAGTAGGTGACAGCAAGATAAACGCAGGTATCTACATTTATAATGAGCTTACAGAAATGTCCTATCAAATGACGATGATGTATTATCAGAAAGGCATCAAAAAAGACTATTTCGATCAGAAGGTAGACGGAAAGGCATTTGACGAGTATCTTTCAGACTATGCTCTCACTGCAACTAAGGAGTATGCGGCTGTAGTTGACAAGTTCAACGAGCTTGGACTTACTCTTTCAGATGAGGATATAAAGTCCATTAATAATAGCATAAGCAGCACATGGGATTCTCAGGGTGAGTTTTACGAGTCGGAGGGTATCTCAAAGGAATCTGTAAAGCTTGCGCTCAAAGGCTCGAAAATGAGGGAAGAGCTTTTTGATTACTACTATGCAGAGGGCGGCGAGGAAGCCGTTTCAGACGATGAAATGGTGAAGTATCTTGATGATAACTACCTGAGATATAAATCCATTTCCTTTGCAAAAACTAAAGCATCAACTGATTCTTCATCATCAGCCACTGACTCCTCTACAGATTCGGCAGCCGCTGCAAATGAGGAAGCCAAGGCAAAAAGAGATGAGTTCCTTGAAAAGGCTCAGGGCGTTTCGTTTGACGATTTCGATAGCATTATAGACGAGTACAACGACTATGTTGCCTCAAAGAAAGCCAAAGATTCCAGTTCCGCCGCTGACAGCGATTCATCAGCCTCAGACAGTTCAACAGCGTCAGATGACACTTCTTCTGTAGCAGAGAGCGACACAAGCTCCACAGCTTCCGACGATACATCTTCTGTATCTGACAGCACAGCAGATTCAAGCTCCGCTTCAGACAGCGACTCGTCAACGGACAGCTCATCATCAGAGCCTGACCCATATGCAAATGAGAAAATGATGAACTACGGTGCTATGGACGATTCACAGAAAGACACTACAAACGGCAAGATACTCAAAGAAGTAAGCGGTATGAGCACAGACGTTGCAACAGCTTATGAGGACGATAACGCATATTACATTCTTATCAAGGGCGATATTAAGGAAAGAGATACAGAATATGCCAAGGACAAACATGAAGATCTTCTAAAAGAAATGAAGAGCGATGAATTTCAGAAGAAATTAACAAGCTGGGTAGAAAAGCTTGACATCAAGGTAAACAACAAGGCAATAAAACGTTACACTCCGAAAGTTGTCTACGATAAGCAGACAGAGTATTACAGCAAGAACAATAATTCATAGCAGATAAAATTACCGCCGCAACCGAGTTTGGTCGCGGCGGCTTTGTCATATCCGAAATTCACTTATGATACCTAGTATTAGCACTTATCTGAAACGCCCTGTAAACCTGCTCCAAAAGCATTATCCTTGCAAGCTGGTGCGGAAATGTCATTTCTGACATTGATAAGCGTAGGTCAGCTTTCGCCTTTATCTCAGGGGCAATGCCGAATGACGAGCCTATTATGAAATTCACTGTGCTGAATCCGTTCAGACCGCATTCGCTGAGCTTTTTGGACAGCTTTTCACTTGAAAGCTGCTTGCCCTCAATGCACATTGCAATATTGTATGCACCCTTGATGTCAGTGTAGCTTTTCATGGCTTTCGCCTCGTTTTCAAGCGCCGCCGCTATCTCCTTTTCGGAGGGGTTGTCAGATAACCTCGACTCGTTCAGCTCAACTATTTCAAGCTTGCAGAACGCCCCCAGCCGCTTTGAGTATTCCGCCGCAGCGTCACGCCAGTATTTTTCTTTCAGCTTTCCAACTGTAATAAGATTTATCCTTATCAAAATGCCACCGCCATTCCGCTGCCCTCAGGCTTTGCTATATGTAAAATATAGTCGCTGTTGCGCTCGTAATCCCCAAGTGCTCCCACAGCCGAGTTTTCAGCCTGCAAAGGCGTGTTGTTTTCCTGACTTAAATGCCCCAGAATAAATTTGTATGTGCCTGCTGCCATAAGCTTTTTTAGCTGTTCTCCGCAGGCTGAGTTTGAAAGGTGTCCGTGGTCTGAAGCGATGCGCCTTTTCAGCTCGTATGGATAAGGTCCATTTTTCAACATTGACTCATCATAATTTGACTCCAGCAAAACAAGGTCAGAACCGCTCAGGTGCATATCGACCTCATTTGTAACAGTGCCAAGGTCGGTGCATACGCACACCTGCTTGCCGTCAGGGGTCTTTATCTGATATCCACAGCTTGCAGGGGTATCATGAAATGTGGCAAAACCTTTTACGGCATAATCTCCTATGCACACTTCATTGCCGTCCACCTCGTTGACATCACAGGCAGGATCTATTTTGCCGTCAGATACAAGTATCTCAAGATTGGTCTTTTGGGCAAATACAGGAATATGATATTTCTTCGTGAGAACTTTAAGCCCAGAAACATGGTCGGAATGTGTGTGTGTGATAAAAATTCCCTGTATCACAGCAGGGTCGATCTCGTTAGCTTTCAAAGCCTCACAAAGACGTTTGCAGGATACTCCTGCGTCAACAAGTATCCCGCCGTCACTGTTGCCGATAAAAGAGCTGTTGCCCTTGCTTGATGAAAAAAGTGGATATATCCTTGCCATAACTAATTCCTTTCAAAAGTTTTCAGAAGATACTCTGCAACGCCGTTTTCTTCATTTGTGCCTGTCACCTCGTCACAGCCTTCAAGCACCTCTTTGCAGGCGTTTCTTACTGCCACTCTTTTATCAGCCGCCTTGAACATAGGCAGATCGTTGGTGTTGTCGCCAAAAGCCGTGACAAAGTCAAAGCCGTAATTCTCACGAAGATACCTCACGCCCTGCTCCTTAGAAGCCGCCGAAGAGAACACTTCAAGATACCAAAGCTTGGGGTCATAAACATCATAATAGTATGTGATGTTCAGCTTTTCATTTTCTTTAAGAGCGTCATACAGCGGTACAAGTTTTTCTTTTTCTGCAATAAAAGTGAAGTATATCACATTGTCGATGTACTGAGAAAGGTCACTGACCTGCGTGAAGGACTTGTAATATTTCTCTCTGCGTTCGTTGTAAAAGCTCTCCATTGCAGGTGAAATAAGCCTTTCATATCTTGTGGCAAGCTGATTATCTGAAACCGAGTACATAAAAGGCTCTAAACCAAGCCCTTTTGAAAGATCTATGATAAGACCGCAAAGCTCCCTGGAAAGGCTGTTTATCTTGACGTATTTTTTCTCCGCCATATCATAAATAAGCACGCCGTTCATAAGTATAACGGGAAGCTTCAGGTCAAGCCCCGAAAGTATTTTTCCTGCGGAAGCAAGTGTCCTTGCGGTGGCGGCAGTGAAGTTAAGCCCCTTTACCATGAGCCTGTTCAAAGTGTCTCTTGTGAACTCCGTCACTTCTGCATTGCCGTTAAGCAACGTTCCGTCAAGGTCGGAAATAAAAAGCTCCATATCATGTCCTCTCAAATGCTGTAAAAAACGGCGGCAAATAATATGCCGCCGCAGTGTTATCAATATTTATCAGCCGCTAAGCTCCATTTCGTTAGCGTCAGGCTTGTAAACACGCTGAATGTCAGCTCCAAGCCCTCTGAGTTTCTCATCTATCTTTTCATATCCTCTTTCGATGTAGAAAATATTGTCTATCTCAGTAGTACCCTCTGCGGCAAGTCCTGCTATCACCATGGCAGCGCCTGCTCTAAGGTCAGTTGCTACAACAGGAGCGCCTTTGAGCTTGCCAACGCCCTGTATAACAGCCACCTTGCCGTCAACAGAAATGTCAGCGCCCATTCTTCTAAGCTCAGCCACATATCTGAATCTGTTGTCAAAAATATCGTCTGTAACGATGCTCGTACCCTCTGCAAGCGTCAGCAGTGTTGAGAACTGCGGCTGCATATCAGTAGGGAAGCCAGGGTGCGGCATAGTTTTTATAGAAGTTTTCACGAGCGGACCGTCCACCCAAACATGAACGCTCTCGTCGCTTTCCTCAACGTTTACGCCTACCTTGCGTAGCTTTGCCGTGATAGACTCAAGGTGTTTAGGGATAACATTTGCGATAACAACGTCGCCCTTTGTGGCAGCCGCTGCTACCATATAAGTGCCTGCCTCTATCTGGTCAGGGATAGTCGCATAGGTAACGCCTTTGAGGTAATCAACGCCTCTTATCTTGATAACGTCTGTACCTGCGCCTCTGATATCAGCACCCATTGAGTTAAGGAAGTTCGCAAGGTCAACGATATGAGGTTCTTTCGCCGCATTTTCGATTATAGTAAGCCCCTTTGCCTTTACAGCGGCAAATATTGCATTCATAGTTGCGCCAACTGTAACAAAGTCAAAGTATATCTGATTGCCCACAAGCTCGTCTGCTGTGACATGATTAGCTCCGTTCACTATCTCGTCAGACGCACCAAGCGCCTTGAAAGCTTTCAAATGCTGATCTATAGGTCTGTCGCCAAGGTCACAGCCGCCCGGCATCGGAACAAAAGCCTCGTGAAATCTTCCAAGCAGCGTGCCAAGAAAATAGCATGACGCCCTCATGGTTCTTGCAAGCTCATATGGCACTTCAGGCTTTTCAATGCCCTTTGTGTCAAAATATATAGTATTTTTATCTAAAAGTCTGACCTCTGCGCCCATTTCACGCAGGATCTTCATGCACTTAGTTATATCGCTTATCTCAGGCACGTTCTCAAGAACGCACGGCTCGTCGCACAGGATAGTTGCCGCAACCAATGCAACAGCAGCGTTTTTTGCACCGCTTATCTGCACAGTACCATGCAGCGGCTTACCTCCATGTATAACAAACTTCTCCAAGTTTACACACTCCTTAACGAGATTGTCGGCTTCTCTCTCTGCCGACGCTCAGATTATTATACCACAGCCACAGGCAAAATAAAAGCAAAAAGCAAGAATTTCAACGATTTGGTTAAAATCATTTAACATACACCCAAGCAATCGTTAAATCTGCCCATATAATGCAGGCTATGGCGGTCTATAAAAAGAACAAATGTTCACATACTCTTAACAATAGAATATTCAACTCTTATATTTTAACACACCCCATTCAAAAAATCAATAGTGAATAAGGATATTTTGATAAATTTTCGACAATTTTTTCGGCTTTTTCGGCGAAAATTACAGCAATGTTACAACTGTACGAAATCTTGTACCTTATTGTAACCTTGCTGTAACATTTAAGTACAAAAAATCAGACACTTGCCGTTTGTCTTGACGAAAAAGAACGGCTGTGGTATACTCATAACAACAGATATACTGTAAAAAGGGGAGTGCGGCAGTGGTAAGAAGAAAGAATCTCATATGGGCGGCAGTTTTTGCGGCTGTTATCGCTGCGTGCCTGATATTTATTTTCCTCACAGGTGGAAAGAACGGAGAAAATTCTGCCGAGATATATGAAAACGGCAAGCTCATAAAGACTGTTTCTGACCTTTCCCCCGATAAGGAGTATTCCTTTGAGATAAAAACAGAAAACGGCACTAATACCATAACCGTTGGCGAGGGAAGCATTTGGGTGTCTGTCGCAGATTGCTCGAATCAGACCTGTGTTCATGCAGGAAAGATATCCCACGCAGGACAGACCGTCATTTGTGCACCGCACAAGCTTGTGATAAAAATAGTCGGTGAGACCTCTGTTGACGCTGTGATATAGGGGTGGAAACATGAAGATATCAGTACAAAAAATCACCCTTATAGGAATTTTTACCGCCTTGTCACTTATCATTTTCATGGTTGAGGCACAATTCCCTGTTATGCCCATAGGCGGCATGAAGCTTGGGCTTGCAAATATCGTCACAATGGCAGCAATGCTTTTTGTCGGTAGAAAAGAAGCAGGCTTGGTGCTGCTTTTGAGGATAGTCCTTGCGGCAGGGCTTTACGGAACTGTGGTGAGCTTTGCGTTCTCACTCACAGGCGGAATTTTAGCGTATATCGCCATGTGCATTGCGGTTTCGAGAGTTGGTGAAAACCAGCTTTGGGTGACATCAGTTTTTGGTGGCTTTTTTCATAATATAGGTCAGCTTTGTGCGGCGGCAGTGATATCAGGCACATGGGCGGTGTTCAGCCTTTTGCCTTATCTTATAATAAGCGGCATTCTCACAGGCACGCTCAATGGTCTTATCCTCCAAAGATTGTGGAAGTCGCCACTTAGAAAATACAGCATAAAAAGATAACAGCGGTGTCAGGGGCATACCTGATGACCGCTGTTTTGTTCTATAGTCAGTTTAGCCAAAAACAGACTTTTCACAAAGTGGCATTTCTACATTTTCGCCTTGTGAGAAATAGGTGAAAACTCAGCGTTTTGCTTGCATTTGACCGAAAAATATGGTATAATTAGTTGTTATAATAGGGTCATTATAGGATAGCGTTGAAATTGAACGGAGGAGTGGATTTGAGAATACTTGGTATCGACCCGGGCTACGCCATTGTGGGATTCGGAGTGCTTGAATACAACAGCGGAAAATTCACTGTTGTTGACTACGGTGCAATAACCACTTCTGCGGATATGGATTTCAACAGACGGCTGAAAGTCATCTATGATGATATGACCGAGATAATAACCACCTATAAGCCTGATGAAATGGGAATAGAAAAGCTGTTTTTCAATACCAATGAAAAGACTGCCATTGACGTTGCACAGGCAAGGGGAGTGACCCTGCTTCCTGCCATAATAAGAAATATTCCAATCTATGAATATACGCCTTTGCAGGTGAAATGCTCCATAGTCGGCTATGGACGTGCCGAGAAAAAGCAGGTGCAGGAAATGACAAAGACCATGCTTCATCTTAAAGCTATCCCAAAGCCTGACGATACAGCGGACGCAGTGGCTATTGCTATAACTCATGGGCTTTCGGTGAACACAAGGCGTGTTATGAAAAATTTTGAGGAGAAATAATATGATATATTCACTTAGCGGAAAGCTCGTTCATACCGAGAGCGACCTTGCCGTAATAGAATGTGCAGGCGTTGGCTATGCCTGCAAAACAACATTTTCTACCTTGCAGCAGATAGCAGGAAAAAGCGAGGTCAAGCTTTACACACATCTTGCCGTAAAGGAGGACGCGGTGGAGCTTTTCGGCTTTGCAACTAAGGAGGAGCTAAAAAGCTTCCGTATGCTCATATCTGTCAGCGGAGTAGGTCCGAAGGCAGGTCTTGCCATACTTTCAGCCTGCACTCCGTCACAGTTTGCGCTTGCGGTTGCAACGGGGGATTCAAAGGCTTTCACAAAGATAAAGGGTATTGGTACAAAGATAGCACAAAGGATAGTCCTGGAGCTTAAGGATAAGGTGGCAAAAGAGAATACCATATCCGTCAGAGGAAATGCGGTTCAGGGCTTTGCGGCTGTTCCGAGCGGAGCTGTCGAAGAAGCTGTCACAGCCCTTGTGGTGCTTGGATATACCGAGGGCGAAGCAATGTCAGTGATATCAAAGCTTGACCCGAATTTGAGCGTTGAAGAGCTTATAAAGAAAGCTCTTATCGGACTTGCGAAATTTTGAGAGGAGAACTCCATAAATGATCGAAAAAGGAGATTTTGATATAGACAGGATAGTCACCCCGAAAGAAACTCAGGCGGAAACAACTGACGATTTCGAGGTGAGCCTTAGACCTAAAACACTTGACGAGTATATCGGTCAGGAAAAGGTCAAGGAGAACCTGAAAATATATATACAAGCGGCAAAAAACAGGGGCGACAGCCTTGACCACGTTCTGCTTTACGGCCCACCGGGACTAGGCAAGACCACTCTTTCTGCCATAATCGCTCACGAGATGGGAGTGAATATCAGGATAACATCAGGCCCTGCTATAGAAAAGCCTGGCGACCTTGCGGCATTGCTCACCAACCTTGAAAAAGGCGACGTGCTTTTTATAGACGAGATACACCGCCTTTCAAGACAGGTGGAAGAAGTTCTTTATCCTGCCCTTGAAGATTATGCCTTGGATATAATCATGGGCAAAGGCCCTGCGGCAAGGTCCATAAGGATCGAGCTTAACAAGTTCACTCTTATAGGTGCGACCACAAGAGCAGGCTCGCTTTCTGCACCGCTGAGAGATCGTTTTGGCGTTATCCAGCGTTTGGAGCTTTACAATACAGAACAGCTTTCCGATATCGTCAAGCGTTCCGCCATTTTACTTGGCGTGGCTTGTGATGATGACGGTGCAGAGGAGATAGCAAAGCGTTCAAGAGGAACGCCGAGAATAGCAAACCGCTTTTTAAGGCGTGTGCGTGATTTTGCCGAAGTTATGGGCGACGGCAGGATAACCGCAGACATTGCAAAGATAGCCCTCAACAGAATGGACGTTGACAAGCTGGGACTTGACTCTCTCGACAAACGTCTGCTTACGATGATAATAAAAGGCTATGACGGCGGCCCCGTGGGACTTGAAACCCTTGCGGCGGCTATCGGCGAGGAGTCTGTCACCATTGAGGACGTTTGCGAGCCGTATCTTATGCAGCTAGGTTTCCTCTCAAAGACCCCAAGGGGACGTGTGGCGACACAGCTTGCTTACGATCATCTGGGATTTCTCAAGGACGGACAAACGCACCTGTGATTTAGTGAGGAATGCTTAATGAGGAATGAGGAGTGAGGAGTGAGGAATTAAGGTATCGCCTGCGGCGATGAATTTCTTGTTCTGTATTGGCGATTTTTGGTCGCCTTTACCGCACTTTTCTGTCTTTGATAAAAATTGTATCGGATAAATTTAATATGTGTGTTAATATAGAGTTTACATAAATAAAAAATAATATAGAGGTATGACCTCGAAAAGGAGCTAATTATTATGGGAAGATTATTTGGAACTGACGGCGCAAGAGGAGTAGCTATCACAGAGCTTACCTGCGAGCTTGCTATGCAGATAGGCAGAGCTGCCGCAATGGTACTCACAAAGGAAACAAACCACAAGGCTAAGATAATCATAGGCAAGGATACCCGTATCTCAGGCGACATTCTGGAGTCCGCACTGGTGGCTGGTATCTGCTCAGTTGGTGCAGACGCTCACATACTCGGTGTTGTTCCTACCCCTGCCGTTGCAATGCTTGTAAAGAAATACAACGCAGACGCTGGTGTTATGATATCCGCTTCTCACAATTCTGTTGAGTTCAACGGCATAAAGCTTTTCTCTGGCACAGGCTTCAAGCTTTCTGATGAGATAGAAAACGAGATAGAAGCACTTATCCTGGACACACCTGAAAAGATAGAGCTTAAGGACGGCTGTGATATAGGTCACGTTTATTATGAAAAGGACGCAGCTTGGGATTATATCCGCTACGTTATGAAAACAGTTCAGACAGATTTCAACGGTATCCGTGTGGCGCTTGATTGTGCAAACGGTTCAGCTTCCGTGTGCGCACAGAGAATTTTCGAGGGACTTGGGGCAAAGTGCATAATGCTCAACGATAAGCCGGACGGAACGAATATAAATAAGGACTGCGGCTCAACACATATCGAGGGTCTGCAAAAAGCCGTTGTTGATAACCATTGCGATATCGGTCTTGCCTTTGACGGCGACGCTGACAGATGTCTTGCAGTTGACGAAAAGGGCGAGCTTATCGACGGTGATAAGATACTTGCTATCTTCTCAAAATATATGAAGAACATGGGTATCCTCAAAAATAATACCTGCGTTGTTACCGTTATGACAAACCTCGGCTTCTTCAAGTATGCAAAGGCAAACGGCATCGTTGCCGCTACCACAAAGGTTGGCGACAGATACGTTCTTGAAGAAATGCTCAAAGGCGGATATAATATCGGCGGTGAGCAGTCAGGTCATATCATTCTTCTTGACTATGCAAACACAGGCGACGGTGAGCTGACAGGTACAAAGCTTCTGACAGTCCTCAAATGTACAGGGGAAAAGGCAAGCGAGCTTGCTTCCTGCATGGAGTGCTATCCGCAGGTACTTGTGAACGTTAAGATAACAGCAGACAAAAAGGGTATGTGGGATAAAGTCCCTGAGATAACAGACGCTATAAAGATGTATTCCGAAAAGCTTGGTGACGAGGGCAGGATACTTGTTCGTGAGTCAGGCACAGAGCCTCTCGTTCGTGTTATGATAGAGGGCAAGAGAACAGGCATAATCACAGAGTATGCACACAAGATAGCGGAGCTTATCGAAAAAATGTAAGGTGATATTTTGAAAATAGCTTTGATAAACGGTCAAAACCATAAAGGCTCTACATATCATATAGGCAGAATGTTAGCCGATAAGCTGGGCGGCGAGGTGACAGAGTTTTTCCTGCCGAGAGATTTCGGCGAGTTCTGCTGCGGCTGTACCAATTGCTTTATGAAAGGCGAAGAAAAGTGTCCCCACTTTGAAAAGCTCGACCCTATCACAAAAGCGGTGGACGAAGCAGACGTGCTGATACTTACTTCCCCTGTGTATGTCTACCACTGCACAGGCTCGATGAAAGCATGGCTCGACCATTACGGCTGGCGCTGGATAGTCCATAGACCTGAGGAGAAAATGTTCTCAAAACGTGCCGTGGTCATATCTACAGCCGCAGGTGCAGGCATGAACAGTACGAACAAAGATATGGCGGATAGCTTGTCATTCTGGGGAGTGCCTAAGATATATAAGATAGGCTTCGGCATACACGCAACGAGCTGGAGCAAGGTTTCCGACAAAATGCTTGCAAAGATAGAGAAAAAGACCGATCGCATTGCCGCAAAGCTTAAAAACGACAGCTTTGAGCCAAAGGTCAGTGCTAAGGGCAGAATGTATTTCACCATTTTCCACTTTGCAAACAAAAAGGGCTGGAACCCTGCTGATAGTGCATATTGGCAGGCAAAGGGCTGGACGGAAAATAAAAGGCCGTGGAAAAAGTAATTTTATATAAGGATAAAAAATATGAGAATTGCAGAAAACTGGAAAGACTATAAGATAATAGATACTTCAAGCGGAGATAAGCTTGAAAGCTGGGGCGGCAAGGTGCTTGTAAGACCTGACCCTCAGATAATCTGGAAGTCACCGAAGCGTTCTGACCTTTGGACAAAGGCAGACGGCATATATCACCGTTCCTCAAAGGGCGGCGGCGAATGGGAATATAAAAAGCGCCTGCCTGAAAGCTGGAACATAGGCTATAAGAATTTGAAGTTTATAATCAGACCAACGGGCTTCAAGCACACAGGTCTTTTCCCTGAACAGGCTGTGAACTGGGACTTCATGGCTGACAAAATAAGAAACGCAGGCAGAGAGATAAAGGTGTTAAACCTCTTTGCATACACAGGCGGAGCTACCCTTGCCTGTGCCGAAGCAGGTGCAAGCGTTTCACACGTTGACGCATCAAAGGGCATGGTTCAGTGGGCAAGAGAAAACGCCGCTGCGTCAGGGCTTTCCGATAAGCCTATACGCTGGCTTGTGGACGATTGCGAAAAGTTCGTTCAGCGTGAGATACGCCGTGGCAAGACCTATGACGCTATCGTTATGGATCCTCCGTCCTACGGCAGAGGACCCGGCGGAGAGATATGGAAGCTTGAAGATTGTATCTATGACCTTGTAAAGACCTGTTCAGGCGTTTTGAGTGATGAACCGCTTTTCTTCCTGCTCAACAGCTATACCACAGGACTTTCACCCTCAGTTATGGCATATATCCTGAGAGATGTCCTCGGCACAAAGTTCAGCGGAAACGTCACAGCAGACGAGATAGGACTTCCGGTTGAAGCCACGGGCGGAGTGCTTCCATGCGGTTCAACGGCAATTTGGCAGAAATAGCTTTGCTATAGTAAGGTATGGTGTTCACATGAAATATACTGAGAATTATGTTTATATGTACGGTCAAATGATCTCTACCTGTTCGTTTCTTCTTGACGGTGATTTTCCAAAGGCTGACGGTACGGCAGAGATAAAGGAAAAATATCACCTTGTCGGTGGTGAGACCGGAACAGCGGCGGCTGTTCTTTGCAGTCTGAATGTGCCTGTAAAGCTTGGTGGTACTCACCTTGGAAGCGGCAATGAAAAGCTTATAAAGGATTATTTTGCAGACAAGACTGCTGACCTTTCGGAGCTTGTAACAGAGGGGTTCGAGGGCGTGACCGACTATGTTATTATAGATAAAAATACACGCACCTGTTTTGGCGAGTGGGATAAGCTTTATTCACGTCCGAAGGCTTTTTATGAACAGCCTTCGGAGGAGTCAGTGAAAAATTCAGCCTGCGTTGCGGCTGACCCTTATTTTGGTGATAAGATAGCCGAGTATTGCGTGAAATATGGCAAGAAATACGTCACCATAGATTGTGCCTATGACAGCTATATCCATAAGCATTGCGCAGTAAATTGCATATCTCATCAGCACCTTGATGAATATTATCCGGATAAGAGCTATGATGAGCTTTTCATGCTTTATACAGATAATACAGACGGGCTTGTGATATTTACCCTTGGTGAAATGGGTGCGATGTATGGCAGAAAGGGTGCTGTGCCAAAGATGTGCCCTGCATTTAAAGTAGACGTAGTGTCAACACTTGGTGCTGGGGACAGCTTTAAGGCAGGCGCTGTATATGGGCTTTATAAAGGTCTTGATGACGATACATTGGTGAAAACAGCCTGTGCTGTGGCAGGTGCGGCGGTGGAAAAGTTCCCTATCGCACTTTATCCGCCAACAGTAAAAGATATTGAAAAGCTTATGGGCAATATGTAGGGGCGAACAGCGTTCGCATACCCATATATTATAATAAGGTATAAACCGAAATTTCAGACAGGAGGAAAGGTTATGTCTTTTGATTTTGATGAACTTAAACACAAGGCAGGAAATATGCTTGAAAAGGGCAAAGAAAAAGCTCACGAGGCTGCTGAAAGTGAAAAGGGGCAGAAGATAAAGAGCAAAGCAGGAGAGCTGTTTGAAAAGGGCAAGGAAAAAGCCCATGAGTTCGCCGAGAGCGAAACGGGCAAAAAGGTAAAGAACAAGGCTGAAAAGCTCCTTGATAAAGGAATAGACAAAGCCGAAAATGTTTACGAAAAGCATAAGGAAAGAAAGGCTGAACAGAAAGAACAGCCTGAAGATAAGGAATAAACTAAATTTGGTAAGGAAAGTAAAATGAGCAGTTTTATTGAAATAAAGGATCTGCACTTTTCCTATGTGAACGACCTTGAAGAGCCACCTGTTAAAACGGAGGTGCTTAAAGGCATTGATCTGAACATAGAAAAAGGCGAGTTTGTGGCAGTGCTTGGTCATAACGGCTCAGGCAAATCTACACTTGCAAAGTGCATAAACGCTATAAATCTTCCTGAGTCGGGGGCTGTCTATGTGAACGGCATGGACACTTTGGACGAAAATAACCTCTTGCCTATAAGAGAAAAGGTGGGCATGGTGTTTCAAAACCCTGATAACCAGATAGTCGCAACTATCGTGGAGGAGGACGTGGCTTTCGCCCTTGAAAATATGGGCGTCGAGCCGAATGAGATACGCAGGCGTGTTGACGAGGCTCTTAAAACCGTCGGTATGTATGAATACAGACTTCATGCACCCCATAAGCTTTCAGGCGGACAGAAACAGCGTGTGGCTATCGCAGGCATAATCGCAATGAAGCCTGATTGTATACTTCTTGACGAGCCTACCGCCATGCTCGATCCTCACGGCAGGGACGAGGTAATGAAAACTGTCAAAATGCTCAACGAGCAGGGAGTTACTATCGTGCTTATCACCCATTATATGGAGGAAGCCGCACAGGCACAGCGTGTTGTTGTAATAGACGGCGGCGAGGTAATAATGGATAACGTTCCGAAGAAGATATTCTCGAATGTGGAAACCATGAAAAATCTGGGACTTGACGTGCCGCAGGTGACAGAGCTTTGCTGGGAGCTTAAAAAGGCAGGCTATGACATCTCCACCGAGATAATCCACGAGGAAGAGTGCGTTCAGAAGCTTTATGAAATGCTTAAATGATAGGGAGTAACAATGGCAGTAATTAAAACGGAAAACTTGACTTATGTTTACGGCGAGGGCACACCCTTTCGCAAAACAGCCGTAGACAATGTTAATATAGAGATAAATGACGGCGAAATGGTGGGTATAATAGGACATACAGGCTCAGGCAAATCTACCCTTATCCAGCATTTCAACGGTCTTTTGAAGCCAACGAGCGGAAGCGTATATATAGACGGAGAAAGGCTGTGGGACGATAAATCAAGGCTTCGCCCTATAAGATTTAAGGTGGGTCTTGTGTTTCAGTATCCTGAGTATCAGCTCTTTGAGGAGACCTGTTATAAGGATATCGCATTTGGTCCTAAGAATATGGGTATCAAGGAAGAGCAGATAGACAAGTATGTGAAAGAAGCCGCAAGAATGGTGGGGCTAAGCCCTGAGATACTTGATAAATCGCCTTTCGAGCTTTCAGGCGGACAGAAAAGGCGTGTGGCTATAGCAGGCGTTATGGCAATGAACCCAAAGGTGCTTATCCTTGACGAACCTGCTTCGGGTCTTGACCCCAAGGGCAGAGAACAGATACTTGGTCTTATAAGAGAGTATCATGAGCAGATGAAAAACACTGTTTTGCTGGTATCCCACTCTATGGAAGATATCGCAAAGAACGTTTCAAAGATACTCGTCATGAACGAATCGAAGCTTTTCTGCTATGACGATACCGTGAAGGTGTTCCACCGCTCTGAGGAGCTTGTGTCAATGGGACTTGCAGTGCCGCAGATAACAAGAGTTATAAACAGGCTCAAAGCCATGGGCATAGATATTAAGGACGATGTGTATACAGTTGGCTATGCGAAAAAGGTCATCCTTGAAATGCTGGAGCAGAAAAAGAATAAGTAAGCAGCGGACTGCCTTTGACCCATATGAGCAGAGAGCAGGACTGTGTAAGTTGAGATAGAAAATTGGAGGAATATACCTTGATAAAGGATATTACTATAGGACAGTATTTTCCCGGAAATTCTGTCATTCACCGAATGGACGCACGAATAAAGATAATAATGACGGCGATTTTCATAGTAATGCTTTTCGCCGCAAACAGCGTGTGGGGACTTCTTGTGGGCATAGCTTTTACTATTCTCACTTTTATCATATCGAAAATACCTGGCAAACTCATGCTAAAAAGCTTGAAGCCTATCGTGCCGATAATAATATTCACGGCGATACTCAATCTGCTTTTTATCAGAACGGGCAAAGCCTATTTTGAATGGAAATTTCTCAAGATAACCGATGAAGGCGTTGACACGGCAGTGTTCATGATGATAAGGATAATCTGCCTTATTGTCGGCACTTCGCTTCTTACCTACACCACCTCGCCTATCGACCTGACAGACGCTATCGAAAGATTGCTTTCACCGCTGAAAAAGATAAAAGTGCCTGTCCATGAGCTTGCAATGATGATGACTATTGCCCTGAGATTTATCCCTACCCTTATCGAGGAAACAGACAAGATAATGTCAGCCCAGAAAGCAAGAGGAGCGGATATGGAAACAGGCTCGCTCATTCAGAAAGCCAAAGCCCTTATCCCAGTGCTGATACCGCTTTTTGTGGCGTCGTTCAGACACGCCGAGGAGCTTGCTCTTGCAATGGAGTGCCGTTGTTATCACGGCGGAGAGGGCAGAACAAGAATGAAACAGCTCCATATGAGCATAGTCGATCTCTATGGCTCTATATTCTGCGTGCTGTTCCTTGCAGGCGTTATCGTCATAAATATAGTCATATAGGAGGGGTATTATGAGCAGTGTTTTTAAAGATATGGACCAAGATGACAGACTTAACACTTTGGAAAGAAAAGTCAAGAAACTTGAGAGAAATGTAAATGGGGGAAGTAAAATGTCAGGCATTATAAAAGACCTTATCGGTATGGAATGTACCATTGACGGTGATGGTTTTTTCAGTACAAGATGCACCATTCTTGATGTCGATGACGAATGGGTAAAGCTCATCGTACACGAGAAGAAAAAGGACTTGACAAAAATAATAAGGATCGACAATATAGATTCCATAACACTCGACTAAAGAAACGGGATATACTCATGACGAATTTCAGGATAATACTTGCCTATAACGGCACGGCCTATCATGGGTGGCAAAGGCAGAACAACGCCCTTGCCGTCCAGCAGGTGCTTGAAGAAGCTATCCTCTCGCTGACGGGGCAGACAGTCACAGTGAACGGCTGTTCACGAACAGACGCAGGAGTACACGCAAGAAGATTTTGTGCAAGCTTTCTTATAGAGTCCACAATAACCTGCCGTGGCATAGTTTTCGGACTTAATTCAAAGCTGCCGGACGATATCTCAGTGCTGGAGTGCGAAAAAGTCCCCCTTGATTTTCACGCAAGATATATGTGCAGCGGCAAGGAGTATGAGTATATTATACATAACAGCGAGATAAAAAATCCCTTTTATAAAGATACAGCCTACCGCAGTTGGTTTCCGATAGACGAGAAAAAGCTCGATAAAGCGGCACAGGATTTTGTGGGAACGCACGATTTCAAAGCCATGTGTTCCACCGATTGCACAAAGGAGAATACAGTTAGGACTATATTCTCTTTCCATGTAAGACGTGAGGGCGAGCTTGTGATATTCACAGTTTCGGGAGACGGCTTTCTGTACAATATGGTAAGGATAATGGTAGGCACGCTTATTTTTATAAATGAGGGCAAGATAGGAGAAACTCAAATACCCGATATACTTGCGTCAAAGGACAGAACAAGAGGCGGAAAGACCGTTCCGCCACAGGGATTGTATCTTAACGAAGTGTATTATGATAAAGATAAAGGATCTGAACAAGGTGAATGATAAAAGATCAAAGAGCAGGCGGAGAAAGAAAAATCCGCCTACCAAAGAAGAAAAAACAATAAGAATAACCAAGCAGACGGATTTTGTTCAGCGTGACGAGTTTCACGGTGCAGAAGAGCCTATGCCGAACGTTACTTTCAGAGAGATAAAACGCCAGAAAAAGGCGGCTCAGAAAGCGGCGGAACGTGAGCAGGAAGAACAGCTCCGAAAAGAAGCGGAAGAAGCCGAGGAGTCACGAAGCAGAATAGAGCTGACGAACACCGAGGATAAAGCCGAGGAGGAAAAGCCTGAAAAAGCTGATGAAAGCAAGATAACAGTATCAGGCGGTGAAAATAAAGAGCAGGCTTCAGAAAGCAAAGAGGAAAAATCCGAGCATAAAAGCAGAAAAGAGAAAAAGGCTGAGAAAGCCGAGAAAGCAGAGAGGTCTGACGAGGAGATATCCAACGTCACCGATATAAGGGCGGCAAGAAAGAAAGAGAAAAACAAAAAGCTCTATAAAAAGATAGCCGCCATAGCAGTGGTGGTCGCTTTCGGAGTTGGCGTTTACGCTTCAAGAGGAGTGTGGGTGCCGAAGCTTGAGGGCATTTTGGACAGACCTCATGCCACTATAGTAAACGACGGCAAAAAGCAAAGCGGAAATTTCCCGCTGACCTTTGATGAAAGCTCCGTCAACGTTATAAAACAGCTTTCCGACGGTATAGTTCGAGTAGACGACAGGAACATTGCTTTTTATGACGAGTCTGGCAATAAGATATCGGATAATTCTCACAACTTTGCAAACCCTGTTGTAAGAACATCCGGAAAGCGTGTGCTTGTTTACGATAACGGTGGAAATTCTTTCAGAGTGCTGAATAAAAAGGGCGAGTTGCTCTCAAAGGATATAGACCAGTCTATACTTTTGGCGGAGATAGCCCCTGACAGCACAGTTGCAGTGGTCACCCAGACTGAGAAATATGCCGCAGTTCTGACAGTTTATGACTCCTCGGGAGCAGAGATATATCAGTGGTCAAGCTCACGAAGAATACTTGATATAAACTTTGATAAGGACGGAAGCGGCTGTTGTATCTCAACATTTTCAAGCAGTGGCGGAGCGTTACGCTCGGTCATCTATTATGTGACCTTTGACAGCACAGAGGAGAAGATGAAGAGCGAACAGCTTGAAACTCTCGCAGTTGCCGTTCAGCGAAACGATAACGGTGATTATTGGGTAGTGGGCGATACCTGCTTCTACAAGCTTGACAGCAATGGTAAAATACTTATGCAGTATGAATATCCTGAGGAGCTTTCAGACTATGCCCTGACAGATACCACTGCCGCAGTAGCATTCGATGGCATACAGCGTAAAACAGGAACTCTTGCGGTGTTCCGTTCGGACTCTGACGGAGATAAGCCTGATAGCATTGTTTATACTCAAAGCGGCAAGCCTAAGAAAATGACCGCAGAGAACAAGAAGGTGATCCTACTCGGCGAGGATAATATAGAAGCCTATGACAGTGCAGGAAATCTACTTGCAACAGCGGCAGTGTCCTCTGAGTATCTTGACTTTGTTTACCTCAACGACAGCGTTTATTTCCTAGGTCTGCATGAGATAAACAAAATAGCTTTCGAGACCTGACGAAAGGCAGGAAAATATGGCATATTTTTTTGACGGAGCAGTTATAATGATCCTTATCGTGACCGCTCTGACAGGATACTGTAAGGGCTTTGTGAGATATGTCATCACAATGCTCGGAACAGTGGCAGCCGTTCTTGTGGCTTTTCTTATAGCCAATATGTCGGCTGAAAATGTATATAACAAATATTTCAAAACACAGCTTATAACGAGCCTTGAAAACGCTGCTGAACAGACGGATCTTTCAAAGCTTGTGAGCAATGAACTGAAAAACGAGGGCGTTGATATCGACCTTTCAGATGAGGAGATAAAAAACGTCCTGTCAGGGGCAGGCACTCTTGCGGAGAATACCGAAAAGCTGCTTGTTTCAAAGGGAACAGACCTTGATACCGCTCAGCAAAAGGGCGAGGAGCTTTCAGAGTATATCCACAGCGTTATGCCCCAAAAGCTCAGCGAAAAGTTGGAGGGCAATAAGCTTGGAAAAAGTCTGTCTAAGGCGGTGAAGTTCACTGCCGAGCAGATAGACGAAGCCGTCAAGGCTCTATCTGAGGGTGGCAGAACTGGTGCTGAGTATCTGGAAAAGAACATTTTCCGACCGATCGCCCTGACTTTTATAAGGCTTTGCGTGTTCATGATGGTTTATGTGCTTATGGAGATAGTCATAAGGCTTATCCTGCGTCTGTCGGGAGTTTTTACCCGAATGGCAGGTCTGACAGCGGCAAACCGTTTCGCAGGCATGGCGCTTGGTCTTTGCAAAGGCGGTCTGTATCTGGTGTTGATAGCCTTTATGGTCTGCACTGTGATAAATGCCACCGAGAACAAGCTTCCAAAGTTCAACAGCGCTGTTTTTGAAAATACCTATCTGTTCAGTTACTTCTTTGATATTCTGTATAAATGATTACCGTAAGGTGTATCAGTAAGGAAAGGAGCAAATAAAAATGTTAATGTGTTCAAGATGTAAAAAGCGTCCTGCTGTGGTGTTCATCTCACAGATGAACGCCAAGGACCCTCAGCACAAGAAAAACGAGGGACTTTGCCTTGTTTGTGCCAAGGAGCTTGGCATTTCGCAGGTGGACGATTATATGAAGGCAATGGGCATCTCAGACGATGACCTTGAAGCAATGTCAAATCAGCTTATGGAGGCTTCCGACGGGGACGATTTTGAGCCGGGCGGAACGAACTTCCTGAGCAATCTTTTCGGCGGTGACGCAGCCAATCTTTTCAGCAACCTCGCAGGAGGTATGCCTAAAGCCACCGATGAGGGCGGAGAGAACAAGCCAAAGGATAAAAAGAAAAAGCTTAAATTTCTCAACAACTATTGCACAAATCTTACTCAGAAAGCAAGAGAGGGCAAGCTTGATAACGTTGTAGGCAGAGATAAGGAGATATCAAGAGTTATCCATATCCTGTCAAGACGTCAGAAGAACAACCCATGCCTTATAGGCGAACCTGGCGTTGGTAAAACAGCCATTGCCGAGGGTATCGCACAGAGGATAGTTGGCGGAGATGTGCCTTTCCATATCAAGGATAAGGAGCTTTACCTCCTCGACCTTACCGCACTTGTTGCAGGCACTCAGTTCAGAGGACAGTTCGAGAGCCGTTGCAAAGGTCTTGTGGAAGAGGTAAAAGAGCAGGGCAATGTTATCCTCTTTATCGACGAGGTGCATACCCTTGTTGGCACAGGCGACAATGAGGGAACGATGAACGCAGCTAATATCCTGAAACCGTCCCTTTCAAGAGGCGAGATACAGGTAATAGGCGCAACGACTTTCAAGGAGTACAGAAAGTATATCGAAAAGGACTCTGCACTTGAAAGACGTTTCCAGCCTGTAACAGTTTCCGAGCCGACAGTAGAGGACACTATCACAGTTCTTAAGGGCATAAAGCAGTATTACGAGAATTTCCATAGAGTAAAGATATCAGACGATATGCTCAGAGAGTGTGCAGTGCTTTCAGAGAGATATATCAATGACAGATTTCTCCCTGACAAGGCGATAGATCTTCTTGACGAAGCCTGCGCCTGCACAAGTATAAGAACACCTGAGATTGAGGAGTTCGACGCACTTAACGAGGAGCTTAAAAAGCATGAAAAACTCGTTGAGGATTACGAGCAGAAGTCAGACCCTGACTATGAGATAATCGCAAAGGAAAAGGGCGAGATACTCAGGATCCAGAACAGACTCAAAGAGGTGGAAGAAACTCTTAAAAACGTTCAGGTCACAGAGGAAGATATCTCAAAGGTAATAGAGCTTTGGACAGGTATCCCTGCCAATAAGATAGCTCAGACCGAGTATGACAAGATAAAGCATCTGAAAGAAGCACTCTCAAAGCGTGTTATCGGTCAGGACGAAGCCGTTGATAAGGTCGCAAAGGCAATAAAGCGTACAAGGGTTCAGCTTTCAAAACGTCGCAGACCGGCTTCATTTATTTTCGTCGGCCCAACAGGCGTTGGAAAAACAGAGCTTGTGAAAGTTCTTGGAGAAGAGCTTTTTGACGCCACAGAGCCGCTTATCAGAGTTGACATGACCGAGTATATGGAGAAGCACTCAGTATCAAAGCTTATCGGCTCACCTCCGGGATATGTAGGCTTTGATGAAGCAGGTCAGCTTACCGAAAAGGTGCGTCGCAGACCATATTCAGTGGTGCTCTTTGACGAGATAGAAAAGGCTCATCCTGATGTTATGAACATACTCCTTCAGATACTTGACGAGGGTCGTATCAACGATTCACAGGGCAGAAGCGTTTCATTTGAGAATACAGTTATCGTCATGACATCAAACGCAGGTTCGACTGATAGAGATACAGGTGTGGGCTTCAATAAGACCGACAGTGATATCGCCAAGGATAAGGCAATGAAAGCACTGAGAGAGTTCCTGCGTCCTGAGTTTCTTGGAAGAATAGACGAGATAGTTGTGTTCAATCCGCTCACAGAGGAGAATTTCGCGGGCATAGCAGGTCTTATGCTCGATGAGATGAAGTCGCCGTTGGAGGAGAAACATATCAGCCTGAGATATACAGATGAAGCTCTGAAAACTATTGCACATAAGGCATACGGTCAGAAGCTTGGTGCAAGAGATATCCGCCGTGTCATAAGAAACGAGGTTGAGGATAAGATAGCCGAACTGCTTATAGACAAGGGCGAGGGAGCGGTGTCCGCCGTGGCAATATCCGCTGACAACGGAGAGATAAAGGTGGACGCACTTTAAAAGCCTGAAGTTATAAAATCAGGGTAAAAATTATAAAAAAATACTTGATTTTTATGGCGGTATGTTATATAATAAAGGTAAGGTTGTTAGTTTTTTAACAACGTGAATTAAAAAATTAAATTGAGAGGTGTCTTTAAAATGGCAGGTTTAAACAAAGTTACTGTTGATGACATTAATGTAAAGGGCAAAAAGGTACTCGTAAGAGTTGACTTTAACGTTCCTCTTAAGGACGGCGTTATTACAAACGATAACAGAATAACAGCTGCTCTCCCAACTATCAAGAAGCTGGTAGCTGACGGCGGCAAGGTAGTTCTGTGTTCACATCTCGGCAAGCCAAAGAACGGCCCAGAGGCTAAGTTCTCACTTGCTCCTGCTGCTGCAAGACTTGCAGAGCTTCTTCCTGAAACAAAGGTAACATTCGCTGCTGACGATACAGTAGTTGGCGACAACGCTAAGAAGGCAGTTGCTGAAATGGCTGACGGTGATATCGTTGTTCTTGAGAACACAAGATTCAGAGGCGCAGAGGAAACAAAGAACGGCGAAGCTTTCGCTAAGGAACTTGCTGACCTCGTTGACGACGAAGTATTCGTAATGGACGCTTTCGGTTCAGCTCACAGAGCTCATGCTTCTACAGCTGGCGTTACAAAGTTCGTTAAGGAAACAGCAGTTGGTTACCTCATGCAGAAAGAGATCAACTATCTCGGAAATGCAGTTGAAACACCTGTTAGACCATTCGTTGCTATTCTCGGCGGCGCAAAGGTAGCAGATAAGCTCAACGTTATCTCAAACCTCCTCGAGAAGTGCGATACACTTATCATCGGTGGCGGTATGGCATATACATTCCTTAAGGCACAGGGCAAGGAAGTTGGTCTTTCCCTCGTTGACGATACAAAGATCGACTACTGCAAGGAAATGATGGCAAAGGCTGAAAAGCTTGGCAAGAAGCTTCTTCTCCCTATCGACACAACAGTTGCAGCAGGTTTCCCTGATCCAATCGACGCTCCTATCGATGTAGAAGTTGTTGATTCTGACAAGATCCCAGCTGACAAGGAAGGCCTTGATATCGGCACAAAGACACAGGCTCTCTTCGGCGAGGCTGTTAAGTCTGCAAAGACAGTTGTTTGGAACGGTCCTATGGGCGTGTTCGAGAACCCAACACTTGCAAAGGGCACTATCGCAGTTGCAAAGGCACTTGCTGAAACAGACGCTACAACTATCATCGGCGGCGGCGACTCAGCAGCAGCAGTTATCCAGCTCGGTTTTGCTGATAAGATGTCACACATCTCAACAGGCGGCGGAGCTTCTCTTGAATATCTCGAGGGCAAGGTTCTTCCGGGTATCGACGTTATTGCCGACAAGTAATTTATATATTTGCTCGACTTAAAAGCTGGGGCAGGCAGTCATTTGCCTGCCCCTTTTTAATTATGGGGGTATCAATGATTTACCGTGAACCTTTGGTTTTGACAGTATACTATTCACAAAGCAGTATTACTGCGGCATTTGTTTTTGCCTGTATATTGGCTGTTGCGTCGGCACTGGCGGCAGTTGGATTTGTAAAGATCGGCTGTAAGCGTTACGGAAATTCAGAAAGTTCCGATGATTGCAGTAAATATGTTAAAACGTTTGCTAAGGTAGTAGGGGAAAGCAGATCCGAATATGAGGATTTTTCCGAAAGCAGGGGAGCGTATACTTCCTATGTAAACCAGCTTGAAATCGAATATACAGATCAAAGCGGCATAGTTTACCGCAAATTTATCGAAAACATTCTTAACGACGGCTATGTAAATATATGTTATGGTGAGAATGATCCCGACGATTTTTACCTTTCGGATTATGCAGACGGTATCGCCGAAATTGAAAATGAATGCCGCGGCGAATTTGTTTACGGGATAAGCATGAGAATTTTTTTCGGAGCTTTTGCAGCGGTGTTTGCTGTAATCTCTATAATGACTTTCATACATACTTTTAATATGAAAACCTTCGAGGACAGCGGGTCGGAAAGCGGACATATTGTCATTATCTCGCCCGATTCCTCTGAAAGAAACGAGGTGACGGAATGAACGAATTAATGCTTTTAGCTGAAAATTTCAAGGTCAGTGTTTTGGCAGGCGTTAACCTTGGCTGGCAGGGAATCGGAGGGATAATTCTGTTCCTTACAGGAATAGGGCTGATATATTTCGGTATCAAGGCGCTTAAAGGCTATCGGTTTTTCCCGGATCAAGAACAGAATATTCCCGAAGAAGACCATTATGAGCCAATGCAGGCAAAGGCTTTGCAGAAGGTAAAAACAACAATGCCGTCTTTTAGCGGCGGTGAAGATCAGGTCTTTGTTGAATGGAAAATAGGTTATACTGTGAACGGAGAAAAGTATACCCAGATAGTTACAGACAACGGTTATAATAAAGGGGATATGATCGATATAAAGTATAATCCTGAGAATCCGCAGGAGTTTTATCTTGACGACGAAAAATCAAAGGTGGAAGTCACCGAGGAAGAAAAGGAAGCAGAGCAGAAAGAGGAAAAGACACCGTTCGGTTATGCGGCGATAGCTATCGGCGTGCTGCTGGGGATTTTCGGCGCTGTTATGCTTATCGACAAGCTTTAAGGAGAAAATATGCCAACTGATGAGAGTTATTTTGAATACATACTCGAACAGCTCAGCGAGCTTGAAGATATCCGAGCAAGAAAAATGTTTGGTGAGTATATATTATATTATAAGGACAGAATATTCGGTGGCATTTATGATAACAGACTTCTTGTGAAGTCCGTGAAAGCTGCAGAAGATCATCTTAAAGACATAACGTTAGAGATGCCCTATGAAGGTGCAAAGCCAATGTACCTTGTGGATAATACCGATGATAGGGATTATCTCAAAGGGCTTGTGGAAGCAATGTATGAACAGCTCCCACCGCCAAGATCAAAGAAAAAATAAGGTAAAAAACAGCGGAGGTTCTTTGTTAATTAGTTGACAAATACGAGTGAATGTTGTATAATAGACTTGGAAAACTAGCAGGAGCAGTTTTTCTGTTCCCTATAAAAAATAAAGGAGTTTTTTATCATGAAAAAAGCTGTAAGAAAAGCAATTATTGCAGGAAACTGGAAAATGAACAAGACAAGACCTGAGGCTAAGGAGCTTCTCGAAGCTATCAAGCCACTTGTTGCAAACGCTGAGGGCAAGGTAGAAGTTATCGCTTGCGTACCTTTCACAAACCTTGAAACTGCTATCAACGCAACAGCAGGCTCAAACGTAAAGATCGGCGCAGAGAACGTTCACTTTGAGAAGAGCGGTGCTTTCACAGGCGAGATCTCAGCAGATATGCTCGTTGAGCTTGGCGTTGAGTACGTTGTTATCGGTCACTCAGAGAGAAGACAGTATTTCGGCGAAACAGACGAAACAGTAAACAAGAGAACAAAGGCAGCTCTTGCAGCCGGTCTGAAGCCTATCGTTTGCGTTGGCGAGCTTCTCTGGGAGCGTGAGTGCAACATCACAGAGGAAGTTATCGCAAGACAGGTAAAGCTTGATTTCTTTGGTGTATCAGCAGAGGACGTTAAGAAGTCCGTTATCGCTTACGAGCCAGTTTGGGCTATCGGCACAGGCAAGACAGCTACAGCAGATCAGGCAGAGGAAGTTTGCGCATTCATCAGAGCAACACTCGCTAAGATCTATGACGAGGCTACAGCAGAGGCAGTTACAATTCAGTACGGCGGCTCAATGAACGCTAAGAACTGCGCAGAGCTTCTTTCTAAGGAGAACGTAGACGGTGGTCTTATCGGCGGCGCTTCACTGAAGGCTGCTGACTTCAACACTATCGTTCAGGCTGCTGTTGAGGGCTAATTAACAGACGGATATCTAGGGGCAAAATATCATTCGTCACAAGAACAAACAAATAAAAAGTTCCGCAGGGGACGGCTGCGGCTGTCCTCTGCTTTTTTTGAACAGGGGGACGCAACTGTGAAAAAATTAATATTTGCAGCATTAGTATTATCCATGTGTATGTCATTTGCAGCCTGCGGAAGCGTTGACGAAAGCAGCGCACCGGCGGCAGAAAGCTCTCCGACAACATCTGAGGCTAAGCTTGAAAATGTAACTATCAAAATGGACTCTAGTAAGCTCCTTAGCGGTGTTGAGTTCACAGACAGCGAGCTTCTTGATAAGATAACAGAATTTCGCACGAAAGTCATGGAAAACGCAGAAGAAAAAGAGCCGGATTCAAAGGAGTACGTTGTTGGCGGCGATTGGCTGGATATGAAATGTTCAGAAGGTCCAGCTATCTACTATGAGTCAGGAGCGAGTAACTATGTCCGTATCGGCGCAAAGACCTATTACACAAGCGACGATACTGCCAAGGAATTTAAGGAATATGTCCTGAGCTTTCTTGAAAAGGGCGGTTATTGGGGATAATACGAATATAAATGATGTTGAAAGGACTAAGAAATATGTCAAAGAAACCCATAGCACTTATCATTATGGACGGCTTCGGCTATAATCACAAGGATTACGGCAACGCTATCAGAGCTGCCAAAACACCTAATATCGACAGACTTCTTGCCAACTATCCGCACACTCTTATCGGTGCAAGCGGCATGGACGTTGGACTTCCTGAGGGACAGATGGGTAACTCAGAGGTAGGCCATACAAATATCGGCGCAGGAAGAATAGTTTATCAGGAGCTTACAAGAATCACAAAGTCTATCAAGGACGGCGAATTCTTCTCAAACGAAGCTTTCACAGCAGCCGTTGAGAACTGCAAGAAGAACGACAGCGCACTCCACCTGTTCGGACTTCTTTCAAACGGCGGCGTTCACTCACATAATTCACATCTCTATGGTCTTTTGGAGCTTGCTAAGAAAGCAGGTCTTACAAAGGTATACGTTCATTGCTTTATGGACGGCAGAGATGTTCCTCCTACAAGCGGTGTTGACTTCGTAGCTGAGCTTGAAGAAAAGCTCAAGGAAATTGGTGTCGGCAAGATAGCAACAGTAATGGGACGTTACTATGCAATGGACAGAGATAACCGTTGGGAGCGTGTAGGCAAGGCTTATGACGCAATGGTATACGGCGAGGGCAATAAGGCTGATAACGCAGTTGACGCTATCAAGGCTTCCTATGCCGCTGACGTTACAGACGAGTTCGTTGTTCCTACAGTTATCGATGAGAACGGCAAGATATCCGCTAACGACAGCGTTATCTTCTTCAATTTCCGTCCTGACAGAGCAAGAGAGATAACAAGAACTCTCGTTGACGATGATTTCACAGGCTTTGAGAGAAGAAACGGCAGATTCCCACTTTACTATGTCTGCATGACACAGTATGACGCAACGATGCCAAACGTTGACGTTGCATTCAAGCCAGCAAGCCTTGAAAATACTTTCGGCGAGTATATCGCAAAGAAGGGTCTTTCACAGCTTAGAATCGCTGAAACAGAGAAGTATGCACACGTTACATTCTTCTTCAACGGTGGCGTAGAAGCTCCTTTTGAGAACGAGGACAGAGCCCTCATCAATTCACCAAAGGTAGCAACTTATGACCTCCAGCCTGAAATGAGCGCATATCTTGTTTGCGACGAAGTTCTCAAGAGAATAGAGTCTGACAAGTATGACGCAATTATCCTCAACTATGCAAACTGCGACATGGTAGGTCACACAGGCGTGTTCGATGCAGCCGTAGCAGCAGTAGAAGCAGTTGACGAGTGCGTAGGCAAAGCAGTTGACGCAGTTCTTGCAAAGGGCGGTATAGCGCTTATCACAGCAGACCACGGCAACGCAGATAAGATGATGGAAGATGACGGCTCACCGTTCACAGCCCACACAACAAACCTTGTACCTCTTATTATCGCAGGCGCAGGCAATGTTCTTATCAGAGAGGGCGGCGTGCTTGCTGACCTTTCACCAACAATGCTCAAACTCATGGGTCTGGAGCAGCCAAAGGAAATGACAGGTAAGTCTATCATCAAGGACTAATTTCCATAAAATAATCAAGGCAGTACCGAGAAAATCGGCACTGCCTTTTTTGTATCCCATCTATTCACTTGCTCTGTATATTGCCCAAACCCTATTTCAGCGGGTCAAGCCCTTTAGCCATTATGCAGTAGGTACTGCCGTATGGGTTCGGTATGGGTGGCATTCTGCTCACATGGAACTCTTTCGGCAAACCACGGCTGTCACATGGGAAACTCATGGTCACACAAGTGCCTTTGCCGATCTCGCTGCGATAACTCAGCTCACCGTCAAAACGGTCGCAAAAGCATTTTGCCAGTGCAAGCCCCAACGCCTCGCTGCTACTGTATTTCTGGAATGTGCCAAAGGGCGTGATAGCCGCCTGCCATACATCGTCTGTCATGCCGTTGCCGTTATCACTTATTGACAGTATTATCCTGTCGTCCTCAGTTTTTAGGATAAGCTCCACCTGCCGTTGTTCCTTGTCATTGTACATATATGCGTTCACAAGCAGATTTACAAGCACATTTTTAATAAGGCTTTTGTTTGTTTCAAAATAAATGCACGGGTCAATGGAGTATCTGAAAATACAGCCGTCCTCCTCAAGCAAATTGCCTTCTTCGTCGCACACCTCACCACATATGTCTGATAGGCTCTGATATTCAGTTGTGAAATTGCCACTGAAATATTTTGCAAGTTCTGTCATGTTCACCGTTGCGGAAAATGTCTTCAGTATACGAAGCCTTGCCTCATGGTCAAAATGCTCATATTCAGTGCCGGCTTTTGAAGAAAAGGATTCCTTTTGGCTGTCAAGCATCGCTAACATTTTAGAAAGCTCCATCCTTATGTTGCCGAGAAAATTCGATTTGAAGCGTAAATATCCAGACTTGTCCGAAAGACGTTCTATGTCCATGCAGGAGTAATAGTGTATGAGATAATTCGTTATAATGCCATTATCTCTAAGCGGTTCAAACCGCATTGCCGCCGAGTCTGCAAACCTGCCCTTATATTCAAAGGTAGCTGTCTTTTCAACAGGCAGAATGAAAGCGTTTTCCGGAGTATCGCATAAAGCAGAAATATCTATAGCATCAGGCAGATCGCCATGATTTTTCCAAATGACATTAAGCTCAGCGTCAGTGAGGATAATGTTTTCCTCAGACTGAGCATATATCTCTTTCACAGAAGATGTCAGTTCCACTTTGTTAGCCTGCCTTTCATAAAGATCTCATGTAAATATTATAACCTAAACTGTCGGGGTAGTCAATAAAAAATCATCAATATTTGATCACATTTTAAAGAATTTAGCAGTGCTTTGACGAATCAGGACGCAGGTGGCTTTGCGGTATTGCCTTAAAGAAAAAAAGTTCTAAGTTTTTTGTAAAAACACTTGCAATGTATAGAAAAATGTAGTATAATAAGTACAGAAAAATTTTTAGGAGGTAAATTAATTATGGCAGTTAAAGTCGCAATTAATGGTTTTGGACGTATTGGACGTCTTGCATTCAGACAGATGTTTGGCGCAGAGGGCTACGAGGTAGTTGCAATCAACGACCTGACAAAGCCTTCAATGCTCGCTGATCTTCTTAAGTATGATACAGCTCAGGGCGGTTACTGTGGCAAGATCGGTGAGAATCTCCACACAGTATCAGCTGACGATGAGGCTAATACTATCACTGTTGACGGCAAGACTCTTCAGATTTATGCAGAAAAGGACGCTAAGGATTGTCCTTGGGGCAAGCTTGGTGTAGACGTAGTTCTCGAGTGCACAGGCTTCTATACATCAAAGGCTAAGAGCCAGGCTCACCTCGATGCTGGCGCTAAGAAGGTAGTTATCTCAGCTCCTGCTGGTAACGACCTCAAGACTATCGTTTACTCAGTAAACGAGAAGACACTTACAGCTGACGATACAATCATTTCAGCTGCATCTTGCACAACAAACTGTCTTGCTCCTATGGCTAATGCTCTTAACAAGTATGCTCCTATCCAGAGCGGTATCATGAGCACTATCCATGCTTACACAGGCGACCAGATGATCCTCGACGGTCCTCACAGAAAGGGTGACCTGAGAAGAGCAAGAGCTGGTGCTGCAAACATCGTTCCTAACTCAACAGGTGCTGCAAAGGCTATCGGCCTTGTAATCCCAGAGCTTAACGGCAAGCTCATCGGTTCTGCACAGAGAGTTCCAGTTCCAACTGGTTCAACAACAATCCTTACAGCAGTTGTAAAGGGTGCTGACGTAACAGTTGAAGGCATCAACGCTGCTATGAAGGCTGCATCTTCTGAGTCATTTGGCTACAACGAGGATCCAATCGTTTCTTCTGACGTTATCGGCATGAGATTTGGTTCACTCTTCGATGCTACTCAGACAATGGTATCTAAGATCGCTGATGACCTCTATGAGGTACAGGTAGTTTCTTGGTACGACAACGAGAACTCTTACACATCACAGATGGTAAGAACAATCAAGTACTTTGCTGAGCTTGCATAATCTGCACAGCTAAAACTAAATTGCTTACTAAAGACCGCTTCATCATGAGGCGGTCTTTTTTTTGCGTATGTATACAACAAAGGTGAGCAAAAACTGGCGAACACTGTTCGCCCCTACGATTTATATTACACAAATGTAGGGGAGCAGCGCAATTTTTGCTTTGCAAAAATACGACGTCCCGCATACTATGAACGATAAATCAGCCAAATAAAAAGGACGAACCCCAAGCTCGTCCTTTTTTCGTTCATATCAGAAACCACGTCCTCCGCCATGACCTCTGCCAAAGTTCTTTCCCTTGGAATTAGAAGTAACAATGCCGTCAATAGTCACGGTTTCCGACTGCGACCCAGCCGTAATGGTGTAAGTTTCGCCTTTCTTCAGGTCAGCGCTTGTGAATACAACGCTCTGCCAAGTCTTTGTAGGGGTAAAGCTTAAGATCTCCTTGCCGTCACTGTCAGTGATAGTCAGTTTTTCGTTTGCTGAAACTGTCGAACCAAGATCGTGCAGAACACTGTATTGTGTGGAGTTGTCACCGAAGCCTTCTTCCATTCCAACTGCACCACAGGCGATGAGCGTTCCTCCTGTTACAGTTGCAGTGCCGTTGTAGTCAAGTGCACCGTTGCCACCGTTAGTAGGTCCGCAAACGTAAACTGTACCGCCTGCCATTGTGAAGTTGCCATTTGAGTCAAGTCCGTCGCCTTCAGCGTCAATGGTTACAGTTCCTCCGTTGATGTTAAGTTCAACACCGTCCTGTGACGAGAATTGGTCAGCACCCATTCTGTCTGTTGATCCAGTGTCGCTTCCGCCTGCGCAGTTTATTCCGTCATCGCTTGCTACCACTGATATGGTGCCACCGTCTATTGTCACGATAGCTCCCTCGATACCTTCGTAGCTCTTTGTGATGTCTACAGTGCCGTCGGATATGGTCAGATTTCCGTCAGCGTGCATTCCGTTGTCACCCGACGCCACAGAAATGTTTCCCCCTGTTATAACAATGTTTCCGTTGCTGTGTACTGAATCGTCTGCCGAATCTATCTTGAACTCGCCGCCGCTTATGTTCACCTCGTTGCCTGCCTTTAAAGCCTTTGCAGATGTTGAAGTGCTGTCGCTGTCTGTAGTAGTGTTGGCCGTAGTCTTGATAGTCAGACCTGTGTTGTCAGCCGTAGGCATTGCAGGCAGGTCGCCTCCCGTGCCGTTTCCGTTATCGTCAGGTCTGCCCATTCCGTTCGGACCACCACCACCGTTGCTCATGTTGCTTTGCCAATTTCTGTTTGGCGTGCCGTCAGACTTCATAGAAGCGTTTGCACTTCCACCGCCTGTGGTGATGTCAAAGCTTCCGCTCTCGATAGAAAGCACAGTTTCCGCCTCGAATGCGTCATTGTTTGTGACTACTGTGAAGCTTCCCCCTGTCACGCTTATAAAGCCTTTGTCAGAAGCCTCTGTGTTAGTGGATTTTATGCCGTTCGTGCCTGCGGAAATGTTGAATGTTCCGCCAGATATCTTAACGCTGTCCTTGCCCTCCATAGCGGTTGAAGCCGAGGTCACATTGATATTGCCGTCAGTGATAACAAGATCGTCCTTTGAAACTATGCCGTGCTTGTAGTTTGCATTCACAGTAAGTGTACCGCTGCCGTTTATAGTAAGGTCGGCTTTGGAGAAAATAGCTCCGTCCGTGTTGCTGTCATCTTCTCCTAAAGAGTAGCTTGCACTGTCCGTCAAAACGTTCTCCGTGCCGTCCTTCAGCACGATATAAACTTTTTTAGCTTTGCTCACGAGCAGGGGAGCGTTGTCAGCACAAGTTATGTCAACTCCATTGAAAATAAGCTTTATTTCAGCCGTCTTGTCCGCTGAAACGATTATTCTGCCGTTGGTCGCCGTGCCTGAAAGAATGTAAGTGCCTGCCTGCGAAATGGTAACAGTTTCCCCCTCAACGGTCGCACCCTCACCGTCTATAGCCGCACTGCCATCAGCAAATGTAATCCCTACTGAGCTTTCCTCGTCATATCCAACATCAATGTCCTCTGCCGCAATGCTTGCGTTAATGTCAGACTTTGCCGCCTGAGAAACACTGCTTGTGGTCTGTGAAGAATTTGCACTCTCTGAACAGCCTGAAAAAGCTGTGACCGTGATAAAAAACGCCGCCGTGATAGCTGCCAGCTTTTTAGTGTCCGAAATTTTCATGAAAAATACCCCCTTGTATGGTAAAAAAGGTTGAAAAAAACCGCACAAGACCGCTTTTGTCTTGTGCGGTTTTGCTTATGGATACTTTTGTTATTTTGTCAGAATGATTGTTCCTCAATGTCTGCTGCCACTGCACACATTATCTCAAGGTTGCCATTTCTGCATCTAAGCTCGTCAATAAGTTGCTTTTCGTTAGCACCGCCTTTAAGTTCAATGCGGTATTTCAGCTTGAAAAGACTTCCCATGTTGGTGGTCTTTACCGAAATAAGCTCACATTCTGAAAGATACTTTTCAAATATATCGTCAAATACCTCAGTGTAATCAAGGCTTTCAGGGATAGTGATACTAAGATCCTTGTGACCCGACTTCTTTTTGCCAATAGGCAGAAGCGTGTAAATAATGTTCAGCAGGCTCACGCACACAGCAAGCATAAGAGCAAGTGCCAAGTGGTTCGTGCCCGTTGCAAGACCTACTGCCATTGAAAGGAATATAGCGCATATGTCCATGGCACTTCCCGGTACAGAACGGAATCTTACCAAGCTGAATGCACCCATAACAGCCACGCCCGTGCCGATGTTTCCGTTTACAAGCATTATCACTACCTGTACTATAACAGGCAGGATAGCTAGCGTCATCATAAAGCTCTTTGTCTTTTTCTGCTTGAAGTTGAAAGCAAACGCTATTATAAGACCAAGCACCAACGAAGCCGCAGTGCAGAAAATAAATTCGTTTGTAGTTATCGCCGCCACGGTCGTTTCAGTGGTGGTCACAGTAGTAGCCGCAAGAGTAGTTGAATTAAGCACAGCTTATCACCTTATCTTTATGTATTTTTTCAGAAAACTCGTTAAGATATGCAGTTCCGTATTTTGAGAATGACGCAGGATATATCTCCAGTTCATCAAGTATAGCCGATAACCAAAGAGGCATAGCGTTTGGTATCTTTATTTCCATTACCCTCATGCCGGCAGGCAGAAGCTCTTTTCCCCAAATGCCCTTGTCAAGCTCCTTTTGCTCCTCACGGTAAAGAATGTGCGTGTCAAAGGTCAGTCTAAGGGACGGATCTTCTGCACCGCAGTAAGCAAGTCTGTCATAACTCAGATACATAGCAGGAGCAATGCCCTCATAGAATTTGAGAAAATATTTCAGCTCGTTCTCTATCTGCGGATTATCATGAGGTACCTCTTTGCCTGCAAAGAAATCACGGGTCTGTGCAAGGGTCATTTCAATACGCCTCTTGTAGACCACACCCTTGTATTTCTTTTTTAGCTCCACAAAGACCATGTCTTTATCATTAGGTACGCCGTAGCTCCTCACTCTCAGCTTTTCCTTGTAAACAGGCTTTTCAATAGAGTTTCTCACAAGCTGATGACTTGGTGTGTCATAATATATGTTGCAGATAGTGCTTTTGTAATATCTGTCTTTGACAAAATGCCCATCGAGCTTTTTTATAAGCTTTTCATAAGTCGGTTCATCAACGATATATTTTTTTTCTATCCGTCTGAACACTTCCTGACTGCCATTCATATCCACGCCTCTTTTCGTGATTTTTTCGTATGTCTTGCGTAAACTTTTCTTTGATTAAAAGTATATATGAATAACTTTAAATATAGCTAAACCTTATATGTATTTTGTGTAAAAGTTTATGAATATTGCAAAATACCTTATATTTATATACAAAAAACGGGTGAACTTCTGTCCACCCGTGGAAATTATTTTGCACTATATTATTCCGCAATAGCCTTGTGGAAGATCTTCTTACCCTTTTTGATAACGACAGGCTCAGAGAGATCAACAAGGCCCTTAGGGTCAGTGAATTTCTCGCCATTCACCGCAATGCCATTCTGTGTAACAAGACGTCTAGCCTCGCCATTTGAAGGGCAAAGTCCGCACTTAACAAGAAGCGTAAGAATACCTATCTTGCCGTCAGTAAGATCAGCCGCCGCAATAGTCGTGCTAGGCATATCGTCGCTGTTTCCACCGCCTGCAAAAATAGCCTTTGCCGCAGCGTCAGCCTTGTCAGCCTCCTCCTTGCCGTGAACAAGCTTTGTCAGCTCGTAAGCCAAAAGCTCCTTAGCCTTGTTGTATTCAGCGCCCTCCATGTGTTTCTCCATTTCCTCTATCTCCTCGATAGGAACGAATGTGAGCATCTTCAGGCACTTGATAACATCAGCGTCACCAACGTTTCTCCAATACTGATAGAACTCGTATGGAGAAGTTTTTTCAGGGTCGAGCCATACAGCGCCCTTTTCTGTCTTGCCCATTTTCTTGCCCTCAGAGTTGAGCAGGAGAGTGATAGTCATTGCATAAGCATCCTTGCCAAGTTTCTTTCTGATAAGCTCAGTACCGCCCAGCATATTAGCCCACTGATCGTCACCGCCGAACTGCATATTACAGCCGTAATCCTGGAAAAGTCTGTAGAAATCGTAGGACTGCATTATCATGTAGTTGAACTCAAGGAAAGTCAGTCCTCTTTCCATTCTCTGCTTGTAGCACTCGAATGTAAGCATCTTGTTTACAGAGAAGCAAGCGCCAACGTCACGAAGCACGTCGATGTAGTTAAGGTCCATGAGCCAGTCAGCGTTGTTTACCACAAGAGCCTTGCCGTCAGAGAAATCAATGAAACGGCTCATCTGCTTTTTAAAGCAAGCAACGTTGTGCTCGATAGTTTCCTTTGTGAGCATCTTTCTCATGTCAGACTTGCCCGAAGGGTCGCCTATCATGCCTGTTCCGCCGCCCAGCAGAGCGATAGGCTTGTTGCCTGCCATCTGAAGTCTTTTCATAAGGCAAAGTGCCATAAAGTGGCCAACGTGGAGCGAGTCAGCAGTCGGGTCAAAGCCGATGTAGAAAGTAGCCTTACCAGCGTTGATAAGCTCCTTTATTTCCTCCTCATCAGTAAGCTGAGCGAGAAGACCTCTTCTTTTCAGTTCTTCAAATACTGTCATTTTTCATACCTCCGTATTATTTTGCGGTACATAAATAAAAAATCCTCTGACAGAATATCTGTCAGAGGACGAATTATCGTGGTACCACCTCAGTTTATCGGGGAAACTCCCGACCTTACAGGCTCAGCAGAAAGCGAAGCCATAGCACTGTAACGTGTGCAAACCGTTTCGCCTTACGCAAAAGCTTTCTCAGCGAACAGCTCAGGAATGTATTCACACTTTGTAGAAATGCTTTCTCGCACCGACCGAAAGCTCTCTGAAATTTCGCAAAAGGCTACTTATTTCCGTCATAGCATTTAAACCTATTGATATGACTATAGCACACTTTCACCCTTTTGTCAACCCCCTTTTTTAGAAGTGAGGAATGAGGAGTGAGGAATGAGGAATGAAGGTATCGTCTGCGGCGATGATTATTGTAGGGGATGACGCCCTCGGCGTCCCGCTCGGAGGTGCAAGGCTTGAATTTTCACAAACTATGCCGGCGTATAAAGACGGGCGACCTTTTTGCCCCTGCATTATCCCCCACTTTTTTAAAGAATTAACTTATTCGTCTACAAATGTACAAAAACATATGATATAATAAAATTTATATGATTTTATTTAGTTGGGAGATAGAAAAATGCTGAAGCTTTTTAGGTATCTGAAAAACTATAAAAAAGAAAGCATAATCGGTCCGCTGTTTAAGCTTATCGAAGCCTGCTTCGAGCTTGCAGTGCCACTTGTTATGGCTAATATCATTGACGTGGGTATAAAAAATCAAGATAAGCCCTACATCTATAAAATGGGTGGCGTGCTTGTTCTCCTCGCCTTCTGTGGTCTGGCTTGTTCGCTGACTGCTCAGTATTTTGCTGCAAAAGCGTCATTGGGCTTTGGAACAGCCCTCCGACGTGACCTTTTCAAGCATATCAATTCACTGTCCTATGCGGAAATAGACAGCGTTGGAAGCCATACCCTCGTCACAAGAATGACAGCGGATATCAATACCGCTCAGCAGGGTGTGAATATCCTCCTTCGTCTGTTTCTTCGTTCGCCTTTTATCGTTTTAGGTTCAATCATAATGGCATTCTCTATCTCAGTGAAGCTTACCCTTATCTTCCTGATAATCGCACCTTGCCTTGCTTATGTCATCTATCTTATAATGCACATCACTATACCGCAGTATAAGAATATCCAGAAAAAGCTGGATAAAACTAACCTTATGACAAGCGAAACTCTCACAGGCGCAAGAGTTATCAGAGCCTTTTCCCGTCAGAAAGACGAGGAAAAAGAGTTCGCTGATAATACCGAAGAGCTCAAACGCCAGCAGATTATCGCAGGAAGAATTTCCGCCCTTATGAACCCTGCCACCTATGTTATCGTAAACTTCGCTATCATCGCTATCATTTGGTTTGGCGGCAAAACGGTTTATACAGGATTTATCTCACAGGGCGAAGTGATAGCCCTTGTAAACTATATGAACCAGATACTCTTAGCACTCCTTGCTATGGCGATACTCGTTACAAATATCACCAAAATGCAGGCTTCTGCTATCAGAATAAATGACGTTTTCGCAGTCGAGCCAAGCGTTTCCGATAAGGATAATAAGCCTGTCGCAACTGACGGTAATGCCCCATGCGTAGAGTTTAGGAACTGTTTCTTCTCATACGCATCAGCCGAAGCCGACTCTCTTTCGGATATAAGCTTCAAAGCCATGAAAGGCGAAACTATCGGTATAATCGGCGGTACAGGCTCAGGCAAGACCTCTCTTATCAACCTTATACCAAGATTTTATGACGTCCGTCAGGGCGAAGTCCTCGTTGACGGCGTTGACGTAAAAGAGTATCCATTCTCACAGCTCAGAGGCATGATAGGCATTGTTCCTCAGAAAGCTGTACTCTTCAAAGGTACTATAAGACACAATATGCAGTGGCGTGATAAAAACGCCACGGACGAGGATATCTGGAACGCTCTTGATATCGCTCAGGCTAAGGACTTTGTTGAGAAAAAGCCTGATAAGCTTGACGAAATGATCTTGCAGGAGGGCAAAAACCTCTCAGGCGGTCAGCGTCAAAGACTTACCATTGCAAGAGCATTGGTTGGTGATCCTGAGATACTCATTCTTGACGACTCAGCCTCCGCTCTTGACCTTGCCACAGACGCAAGGCTCAGAAAAGCTATCCATGAAAAAACAAGCGGTATGACCGTTTTCATAGTTTCACAGAGAATCTCATCTATAAAAAGCGCCGATAAGATAATCGTCCTTGACGATGGCAAAATAGCAGGTATCGGCACTCATTCAGAGCTTTATAACGGCTGCGAGGTATATAAAGAAATATGCCTTTCACAGCTTTCCGAAAAGGAGGCGCAGGCAAATGGCTAAGCAAAGCACAAAAAACAAGCTTGATACCTCAGCTCTCAGACCGCTTCTCAAATACGCAAAACCGCATATGTGGCTGTTCGTCCTGTCGATGGTCTTTGCGGTCATAGCAGTTGCCACCACACTTTATGCACCTATCCTTGTCGGCAATGCTGTTGACCTTATCATAGCCAAGGGACTTGTAGATTTTGACGGAATTATCAATATCATCATCAAGCTTGGCGTAACAGTCACCGTAACAGGCATTGCCCAGTGGCTTATGTCACTTTGTACAAATAAGATAACCTATTGCGTGGTAAGAGATATCCGAAACGATGCTTTCGCAAAGCTCCAAAAGCTACCTCTTTCTTATATCGACTCACACCCCCACGGTGATATAATCAGCCGTATAATCTCCGACTTGGAGCAGGTGTCAGACGGACTTCTCATGGGCTTTTCACAGCTCTTTACAGGTGTATGTACAATTTTTGGTACACTTGGCTTCATGCTCTCCATCAACGTGAAAATAACCCTTATCGTGGTTATCCTCACTCCGCTTTCCCTATTTGTCGCAAGATTTATTGCCAAGAACACATTCAAGCTTTTCCACCAGCAATCAGTTGCAAGAGGCGATATGACCAGCCTTGTTGAGGAAATGACAGGCAATCAGAAGGTAGTAACAGCATTCGGCTATCAGGAAGAAGCTGAGGAGCAGTTTGAAGAAGTGAACCTGAAACTCCAGAAAGTTGGACTTAACGCCACATTCTTCTCCTCACTCACCAACCCATGCACACGTTTTGTAAACAACCTCGTCTATATGGCTGTCGGTATCGTGGGCGCACTCTCTGTAATAAAAGGCGTGGGCTTCACAGTTGGTAATCTCAGCTGTTTCCTCACCTATGCAAATCAGTATACAAAGCCTTTCAACGAAATATCAGGCGTTATCACCGAGCTTCAAAGTGCATTCGCTTCTGCAAAGCGTGTTTTTGAGGTCATAGACGAAACAGAGGAGATACCTGACAGCTCTAACGCTACTGTCCTTACCTCCGTTGACGGCACATTGGACGTTGACAACGTGTCATTTAGCTATGTGCCTGATGTGAAGCTTATCGAGAATTTTAACCTCCATGTAAAGAGCGGTCAGCGTACAGCTATCGTAGGACCAACAGGCTGCGGCAAGACCACCATGATAAACCTCCTTATGAGATTTTACGACACCGACAGCGGCGAGATACGCATAAGCGGCGAGCCTATAAAGAATTGTACCCGTGACTCCATGAGAAGTATGTACGGCATGGTCTTGCAGGAAACGTGGCTGAAAACAGGCACCATAAGAGAGAACCTCTGCTACGGCAAGCCTGACGCCACCGAGGAAGAAATGATAGCCGCCGCCAAGTCAGCCCATTGTCACGGCTTTATAAAGCGTCTGCCAAAGGGCTATGATACCGTTATTTCAGACAGCTACAGCACTATCTCCGCAGGACAGAAACAGCTTCTCTGTATCGCACGAGTAATGCTCTCCCTGCCGCCAATGCTCATTCTGGACGAAGCTACATCGTCTATAGATACCCGTACGGAGATATTGGTACAGCGTGCCTTTGAGAAAATGATGCAGGGCAGAACGAGCTTTATAATCGCCCATAGACTTTCTACTATCAAGAACGCAGATACTATCATAGTAATGGATTCGGGACACATAGTAGAGCAGGGAAGTCATGATGAGCTTATGGCAAAGAACGGCTTCTATGCCGATCTCTATAACTCACAGTTTGCTGTGACGTGACGTAGGGGCGAACAGCGTTCGCCCGTCTTGTTACCGCACAAATTAATTGATTTACGTTTTACAATGTAACATTATAAAATTGTAAGGGCGACCCAAGGTCGCCCTTTTGTACTCTGCCACCCTTATTTTATCATAAAAATTATTGACTTTTATCTTAAAATTGTTGTATAATGTTATATATTTCACGGGATATACACAATCGTGTTTTATAATGTATAGTAACGAAAATCTAAGGAGTGCCTATGTTCGGATATGTCCGCCCTTTCAAACCCTATATGCGAATGTTTGAATATGATATCTATAAAGCTGTCTACTGCGGACTCTGTAAGGATATGGGCAGGCGCTATGGCTTTGTGACACGCTTTACCCTTAGCTACGATTTCGCATTTCTCTCCCTTATGGATCTCTCTGTGAGGGGAGTGAAGCTTGACGCAGAAAAGCAACGCTGTATCGCACACCCTCTTAAAAAGACCATGTGTGCAAAATGTACCTGCGACTTGAAATATACGTCCTCAGCCGCTGTGATACTCACATATCATAAGCTCCGTGACGATATAGCCGATAAAGGGCTAAAAGGCAAGGTTGCCGCATTTGCGCTTCTGCCTTTTTTCAAAAAGCCCTATAAGAAAGCGGCTCGCCTTTATCCGGATCTTGCCCCTGCCGTTGAAAACGCAATGGAATTGCAAAATAAAATAGAGCGTGAAAAAACAGCAGGCATAGACCTTGCCTGCGAGCCTACCGCACTTATGATGCAAGCCGTTGCAGGTGGACTTACAAGCAAGCATGACCAACGCCGACCACTCCTTGAACGATTCGGCTATCTGCTTGGCAGATTTATCTATATCTGCGACGCTCTTGACGACCTGCCCGACGACCACGAGAGTGAAAGCTACAATCCGCTCCTCACAAAATTTCCACCCACCGAGGGCATAAATGCGGACTATCTCAAAAAAGTCCACGCCTTTTGTGATGACAGCATAAATTTCACACTGGGTGAAATGGCAGATATCTATGTGAAGCTCGATCTTAAAAGATATCGTGATATACTTGATAATATCGTGTATCTTGGACTTAAAAATGTCTATACTCAAATAAGAAGCGGAAAATTCCGCAATAACAGGAAAGGAAATAACGATCAATGATCTCCAAAGACCCTTACAAAATTTTAGGTGTATCCCCAACAGCTTCAGACGCTGAAATAAAATCAGCTTATAAAGAGCTTGTGAAAAAATATCACCCCGACCAGTATCAGGATAACCCCCTGGCTGACGTAGCTGAGGAGAAAATGTCCGAGATAAACGCCGCCTACGATCAGATCATGACTTCAAGACGTGGCGGAGGATACCAGTCCGCAGAAAGCGGCTATGACGGCTATGCCTCTTCACAGGGCTTTGACTCAGGCTATATCAGAAGCCTTATCCAAAGCGGAAGCTATACTCAGGCAGACCAGATACTTGATAACGTGTCCTCCTCCAAAAGAAATGCCGAGTGGTATTTCCTCAAAGGCACTATCTGCCACCGCAGAGGCTGGCTCAATGAGGCTTATAACAACTTCACAAGAGCCGTCCAGCTCGACCCTAATAATATGGAGTATCAAAGCGTGTTAGCCCAGATGAACAGACAGCGAAGCGGATATATGAGCGGCAACCCAACTCAGGGCTACCGAGCAGGCGGCATGAGCGGTCCGGATTGCTGTTCCTCCCTTTGCTGTGCAGACTGCTGCTGTGAAATGATGGGCGGCGACCTTATACCGTGCTGCTAAAGACCCATGAGAAATAAAATAGCTTTTCGAGTGGCGCTTGGCGGCATATGTTCTGCTGTCTGCCTGCTTTTGATGTTTTCAAGCAGCTTTTTGCCCATGCTCGATTATACTATCCCTACCTTCGCAGGCTTCATGATGGTTGTGATGATAGTGGAGGTGGATAAAAACTGGGCGATAGCCACCTATTGCGCAGTGAGCCTGCTGAGCATTTTCGTGACTCCAAATTACGAAGCAACCCTGCTTTTCATATTGTTCATGGGGTATTATCCAATACTTAAATATTATCTCGACCAAAAGAAAAACCGCCTGTTGGTGTGGGCAATAAAGCTTGCAGTGTTCAATGTGGCGATAGTCATATTCTTTTTGGCTTTTCAGTATATCTTTACTTCGGTGGATATGCTGGAGGGCATGGAGATGTTTGGCAAGTATGCCGTGCTTGTTCTGTGGGCGGCGGCGAACCTGTTTTTCTTTATTTATGACTATGCCCTCACACAGCTGACAGATATGTACATAAATTGGTTTAGGAAAAAAATACTCAGAAGAAAATGACGGTGACGTTTTTATGAACGAAGAACAAGAGAAAGAAATATTAAACGAGGCGAAAATACAAACTGCAAGGCACAAGAAAAAAATACAGATAATAAGCCTTGTTGCAATAATAGCGGTCATAGCAATGGCTACAGTGGCGTGTATACCTCTTATAAAAGCGCTTCACAGCAAGGCAGGCATTGCAGCCTTGGAGCGTAAGCTTGATAACTACAGTGGCATTGTGGGAGTGCTTATCTTTACTTTCATACAAGCTCTTCAAGTGGTCATAGCGGTCATACCGCCTATACAAGTGGTGGGTGGAGTGCTGTTCGGCTGGTTCTGGGGAGGGTTGCTATCATTCTTAGGTACGCTCCTTGGCACAATGGCAATATTCGTGCTTGTGAAAAAATTTGGCAGACCGATAGTGGAAGCCTTTGTTGACGAGAAACAGCTAAAAAAATTCAAATTCCTGCAAAATGAGAAAAAGCTAACCGTTATCCTTATAATCCTCTATCTCATACCGGGAATACCCAAGGACGTTATCTCATATATCGTCCCCCTGACTCCCATAAGCAAGAAGGATTTTTTCTATTATGTCATGCCTTGCAGACTTCCAGCAATAATGCTCTCCACGATTTTGGGGAGCAATGTAAAAAGCGGTAACTTCACGGTTGCACTTGTGGTGCTTGGAGTAGCTCTAGTAGCAGGTATCGTTGGCTTTTTGTTTAAAGATGTTATAGTGAATAAAATGAAACAACATAAGAAGAGCAAATAAGTAAAGTTGCACAAAAATGAGTTTGGATGAAAAAAATATAAAAAAGTGCTTGACAAAAGGCTCTTGTAGTGGTATAATAAATATCGTTGATTGAGCGGTAAGCTTGAAAGACCACCAAAAAAGCCTGGTCAGGCAGTATGCGGGTGTAGTTCAGTGGTAGAACTCCAGCCTTCCAAGCTGGTCATGTGGGTTCGATTCCCATCACCCGCTCCAATATATCTTAAACTTTTATCCGAGTTTGAGGTATCAATGAGTACAGTATGCGTCATTAGCTCAGTTGGATAGAGCAACCGCCTTCTAAGCGGTAGGTCACTGGTTCGAATCCAGTATGGCGTACCATTAAACTCGTTCCAGATGAAAATCTGCTGCGAGTATTTTCTTCTAATATGTATGGTGGGTATAGCGTAGCTGGCCTAACGCGTCAGTTTGTGGCACTGAAGACCGTGAGTTCGAATCTCACTACCCACCCCACTGAATACGTTCTGCGTTAAGCAGAGCGTATTTTTTTATTTACATATCGCAGGGCGACCTTTGGTCGCTCGTTTTTTTATGTACCACCGACAATGACCTATATCCTAACGACTTGGATCATTATATCCCACCTGCAAATAGACAGAAAAAGGGCGGCAACTTAAAAGCTACCGCCCCGATCCAGAGGTTATATATTTTATAAAGCGAAATTTTTGTTGTAAACAGCCTCGGCTATCCTGAATGTTTCGTCATCAAGTGCAGGAACAGCGTCAGCAGTGATCAAGGCTGCACCTCTCTCAAAAGCGTCCTCCGCAATGCCATCGGCACCATGCTGAATAACAACGCTTCTTAACTCAGAGCAATCCACGAAAGCCTTTGCACCAAGCTTCTTTACAGATGATGGGATAACAACTTCTCTCAAAGTCTTACAGCCACGGAAAGCCTCGCTTCCAACATAAGCGATCTTGCCTGATATTCTCACCGTCTTAACTACAGTATTCTGAGCAAACGCTCTCTTGCCTATCCTGCTAACGGAATCAGGAAGATAAACGCTCTCGAGCTTCTCACAAAGTGCAAATGCACACTCGCCTATCTTTCTTACAGATCCTGCGAACTCAACCTTTTTCAGAGCAGAGCAGCCGAAGAATGCGTAGTCGCCAACAGCCTCGATTCCAAATGGTATAGAGATCGCTTCCAGACCTGAGCAGAATGTGAAAGCATTCTCTGCGATCTCGATCATAGCTGACGGTATCTCAAGCTCTCTCAGAGAAATGCAGTTCTGGAAAGCTCCGTTTCCTATGGAAACTATATTTTCATTAAGATAAATTTCTTTCATTGAAGAGCAGAAACCAAATGCAGACTCACCGATCTCTCTTACGCTCTCAGGCAGGTCAGCTCTCTCCAAACTGTCGCAATTGTAGAATGTGAATGGCAGTATCCTTTCCACACCATCAGGTATAGTCGCAAATCTCAGAGATTCACAACCGCAGAATGCCATCTCACCAATAAACCTTACGCTCTCAGGTATAGTCACATTCACCAGTGAACAGCATTTGTAAAATGCTTTTCTTCCGATGATAACAACGTCCTTTGAGATAACAGCACATTTAAGGTCATAAAGATGTGCGAAAGCACCGCCTGCAACAGCTATGACCTTTTTGCCACGAAGCTCAAAAGGAAGCTCCAGCACTTCGATATGGCTGTCACCGCAGTATCCGGTGATAATACACATATCGTCAGCCGTAACATATTTAAAACAGCCCGAGATCTTCTCGCTGCTGATACTGCTGCTTGCAGTTACACCAACGCTCTCAAGTGCTTCTTTGAAACCATTGTCGCCCATAAAATTAATGCTTTTCATCAGCGTGACCTCCATTATACCCACTATAAATATATACCTCGTAACTGAACTTAAACGTTTTCTGTATTTTCTAATGAAATTATACTACAGTAAACTATGTTTGTCAATGGTATTCGCAATATTTTATTTATAAAAAATTAATTTTCAGAACTTTTTCACTGATTGTGAACGGCTTTTTTGTCACTTTTCACAATTAATTTACGCGAAATAATTTTAGTTTTCACATATCGTTCTCAATCTTTGAGAATGCTGTAATTTTATAGCAGCAAACGTTTTCGCAAATGATACAAAAGACTAATACCAATTTATAGAATTTGCTTGATTAAATCGACCAAACCGTAAGATGATGTTTTTCTTATATTTGTAAGATTGTCATAAATTATATTTATATAATATTAATAAAGAATGATATACCGTTCATGATAATGCAAGAAAACACCAACAACTGCATTAAAATAGGAAATTAATATACTAACAATAAGCAAAAATGTATAATACTATCATAAAGGTTTACAAAACAGAAACTTAATTATTACAGATTGTAATAATTTACGGTGTATAATAATATACATGAAATCGTATAAGTACATGAATGCAAAAACTGGAAAGGAATGATCCGTTATCAACATAATAAGAAAAATAACAGCAGTGATAATTTCATCAGTTATAATGATAAGCTTTGTGGCATTTGCACCGCAGGGATCCGCTAAGACTTATGTGAATGTTATAACAGCTTCTGCCGCTGACTCGATGAAGAAACCTGTTTTGATAAAAAGACAAGCGTATTCAAACAAAATAGAAGCAGGAGTAAAAAATCTCACCAGCTTTTCATCAAAGACTACATTTGAGGTCTATGTAAACGGACGCTATGTAAGAAAATATACATGGCAGGCACTTAAAAAGGATAACTATATAAATATAACCGATGACGGGAAGCTTTATCTTAAAGCTTCCACAAAATATAAAGTCACTGTCAAAGCGGTAAACGGCAGTGTTAAGTCAGAGTCATCGGTCCTCAACGTAAAGACAGCAGCAAAAACATACTATTATATAGATAAAAACGTTCAGCTTTATAGCTTTAAAAACGGTAGGTTCAAGAAATCTTCAAAAACAAAAGTCTCTGTGGCTGTGTCGGGTATTCTCACTACCGATAAAAATAAGCGTGTGGCAGGTAAGAACAAGAATATCGGCGGAGCAAATTATGTCCTTATTAATGAAGGTGATTATAAGGGTAAGTACGTCAAGGTAGGAAAAGGTGTGAAGCGTACACCTGAGAGAAAAGCAAGAATAAAAACAGCCGTTGATTATGCCGCAAGCATGAACGGCGGAAGATATGTTTGGGGCGGAACAAAGTATAAGGCAACGGACTGCTGTGGATTGACTATGCAAGCCTATAGAAAAGCCGGTGTGAATATGTATAACAGCGTATATTCGCAGGCAAAAATGGGAAAAGCAGTGTCTTTGAAGAATATAGAAGCAGGCGACCTGATAATCTGCAATAACTATGGCCATGTAGCAATGTATATAGGCGGTGGGAAAATAGTCCATGCTATGAGTACATATTATGGGATCAGAATACAGCCTCTTGCGAACATCAAGTATTGTGGAAAGATAAACACTATCAGGAGAATACTGTAGTAAGTGAGGAGTGAGGAATGGCGGAGTCAAACCGAGCTGAACACCAACACAAAGTAGAGGAAACACCGAGCGAAGCGATCTTGCGGCATAACAAACTGTCAAATAACTGTAGGGGCGACCTTTGGTCGCCCGCTGGGTTTCATAGCACTGTATCGGCAAATTTTCAAATGTAAATGTAGGGGCTGGCGCCCTCGACAGCCCGATTTTGTTTGCTCGATAATACTTGCGATATCTGCACAATTTTTCCTTGACAATCTCGCTGACCAGTGTTATAATAAAAAAGCAGAAAAACTGCGAAAAATCGAATAAAGTTTGCAGGGGGACCCAAGCAAAAAGCTGGGTTGAGAAGGTAAAACCTGACCCTTTGAACCTGTTGGTCAATACCAGTGTAGGAAGCAATTTATGTGAATTTTACCTCCTGCATTGTCGGGAGGTTTTTTGTTGCCCCTTTTCCGTGAGAAAGGAATAAAGTATGTTAAAATGTTTGTCAGTGGCAGGCTCGGATTGCTCCGGTGGCGCAGGCATACAAGCCGACCTTAAAGCCTTCAGCGCTAATGAAACTTTCGGCATGAGCGTTATTACCTCTGTCGTCGCTGAAAATACTACCCGTGTGCTGTCTGTTTTCAACGTACCCGTTGAGGAGATACAAAAACAGATAGACGCTGTGTTTGAGGATATCCACGTCGATGCCGTAAAACTCGGTATGCTCCCAACTGCCAAAATTATTTCAGCAGTTGCGGATAAGCTTAATGAGTATAAACCAAGTATTATCGTCTGCGATCCCGTCATGGTCGCTACAAGCGGAGACGCTCTCTCTGAGGGCGGAACTGTTTCCACCATGAGGGAAAAGCTCTTTCCTATAGTTACGCTCCTTACACCGAATATCCCCGAAGCCGAAGCTATCTCAGGCTTGGAGATAAAGAATGAAAACCATATGGAAAAAGCCGCAAGGATAATAATGGATATGGGCGTAAAAAACGTCCTCGTCAAAGGCGGTCATCTCACCGGCGACGCTGTGGATTATCTCTGTACTCCAGAGGGCGTTCATAAGCTTGCCTGCAAGCGTGTTGATTCGCCTAATACCCATGGCACTGGCTGTACTCTGTCATCTGCCATAACTGCAAACCTTGCCCACGGTATGGATATGCTCTCCGCTGTAACAAAGGCGAAAAACTATATCACCGAGGCAATAGAAAAATCATTCACAGTGGGCAAAGGACATAGCCCCGTTAATCACTTTTATGACTATTACGACTTGAAAGGAACTGTTCTATGAGAAATTATAAAACTCAAATGGAAGCCGCTAAAAAGGGTATCGTTACCCCTGAAATGGAAACAGTGGCTAAGAAAGAAAATATGGACGTAAACGAGCTTATGGCTCTTGTTGCAGCAGGTCAGGTTGCTATCCCTGCCAACGTAAACCATACTGCTCTCTCTGCCGAGGGTATCGGTAAAGGTCTTAAAACTAAGATAAATGTAAATCTCGGTATCTCAGGGGACGCTAAGAATTATGACATTGAGATGCAGAAAGTGGATATGGCTATCAAGTTCGGCGCTGAAGCTATCATGGATCTGTCAAACTACGGCAAGACCAATACTTTCAGAAAAGAGCTAGTAGCAAAGTCGCCTGCCATGATAGGCACTGTTCCTATGTATGACGCTATCGGCTACCTCGATAAAGACCTCCTTGAGATATCCGCTCAGGACTTTCTTAAGGTAGTAAGAGCCCATGCAGAAGAGGGCGTTGACTTTATGACTATCCACGCAGGTATCAACAGACGTGCAATTGAAGCTTTCAGACGTGAGGGAAGAAAAATGAATATCGTTTCCCGTGGCGGTTCACTGCTCTTCGCATGGATGATGATGACAGGCAATGAAAACCCATTCTTCGAGTATTATGACGAAGTTCTCGAAATACTCAGAGAGTATGACGTTACTATCTCACTTGGCGACGCACTCCGTCCGGGATGTCTTGCAGACGCTTCCGACGCCGCTCAGATCTCCGAGCTTATCGAGCTTGGCAACCTCACAAAGAGAGCGTGGGAAAAGGACGTTCAGGTAATGGTAGAGGGTCCTGGCCATATGGCAATGAACGAGATCGCCGCAAATATGATAATGGAAAAGAAGATATGCCACGGCGCACCTTTCTATGTGCTTGGACCTCTGGTAACAGATATCGCCCCTGGCTATGACCATATCACATCAGCTATCGGCGGAGCTATCGCCGCAGCAAGCGGTGCAGACTTCCTCTGCTATGTTACCCCTGCCGAGCATCTCAGACTTCCTGACGTTGACGACGTTAAGGAAGGCATTATCGCCAGCAAGATAGCAGCCCATGCCGCAGATATCGCAAAGGGCGTAAAGGGTGCAAGAGATATTGACGATAAAATGGCAGCAGCACGTCACAAAATGGATTGGGACGAAATGTTCGAGATAGCACTTGACGGTGAAAAGGCAAGAAGATTATTTGAGCAGACCCCACCTGCCGACAGACATACCTGCTCAATGTGCGGCAAGATGTGTGCCGTTAGAACAACAAACATGATACTCGAGGGCAAAGAGGTGAAATTCTGCTCAGAGAAGTAGAAAACTCGATGCAGGGGCGAACAACGTTCGCCCGCATGAGATAAAAATTGAATGTCAGCTCGACAATTGTACGAAAAATCGGACAATTACATGAGAGCAGATATAAAAAGAATGTAATGTGCAAGAGGAGCGTCTTGCGAACTTTTTCATAAAAAGTATTCAGCGAGGGAACCCGTGTTTCGGGGTGAGAGGGTGCAATGGAGCACCGACCGAAAATAATTAACGTCAGATCGTGAGCGGATAGCATAGCCACGGTCTGTGCGCCGCTGGATATCTTGCTCTTTTTCGTTCGGCGGTGCGATACGATATGGAGGAATAAAAATGAAAAAGACAAACATTCACAAATTGGTATTCGCAGCAGTATTGGTAGCCCTTGCAGTGGTAGGCTCGCTTGTTTCGTTCCCTATCGGTGCTTCAAAGTGCGCGCCTGTTCAGCACCTTGTAAACATAATCGGTGCAGTTTTCCTTGGACCTGCATGGGCAGTGGGCGTTGGCTTCACAGCCGCACTTCTCAGAAATCTTCTGGAACTTGGTTCTCTCCTTGCGTTCCCAGGCTCAATGGTTGGCGCATTCGTTGCAGGTATGCTCTATAAGTACATAAAGAAGCTCCCTGCCGCTTATGTCGGTGAACTTTTCGGCACATCAGTCCTCGGCGGACTTCTTGCATACCCTGTTGCCAGATTTCTCGTTGGCGCACCAGCCGCAGCAATAACAGTTTATATCCTGCCTTTCTTTGTAAGCTGTGCAGGCGGTACAGTTCTTGCTATCGTTATCGTTACAGCTCTTAAAAAGGCAAAAGTATTTGATAATTTCCTTGGCTTCTCAAAGGAGGTAAGAGCATAATGGGCACTATAATTGAAAGCTGTGCGAAAGCAGCAGACAAGGTAAGAGATATATGCCCTTTGGTGCATTGTATCACAAATTATGTTACTGTAAATGACGTTGCAAACTGCATCCTCGCCATTGGCGCTTCACCTATCATGGCAGACGATATCGCAGAAGCAGCAGATATAACTTCTATATCAAAGGCTCTCGTTATAAACATGGGTACTCTCAATGCAAGAACGGTCGAGTCAATGGTAACTGCTGGAAAGAAAGCCAACGAGCTTGGCGTTCCTGTGGTTTTTGACCCGGTTGGAGCAGGCGCATCAAATTTCAGAAATGAAACTGCAAAGCGTATACTTGAAAATGTGAAGATAAGCATACTCAGAGGAAATCTTTCTGAAATGTCATATCTTGCAGGACTAGAAGTTTCCACAAAGGGTGTTGACACCTCGGAAGCTGACGAGAAAAACGACCCTGTTTCCGTCGCAAAAAAAACAGCCGCAAAGTATAACTGCGTTGCAGCTATCACAGGTGCGGTGGATACAATAACAGACGGAAAAAGAGTCGCAAGGATATCAAACGGTCACCCATATCTTTCAAAGGTAACAGGCACAGGCTGTATGACAACAGGACTTGTAGGCTCATTCGCAGGTGCTTGCGACGATATGTATACCGCCGCTGTAACAGGCATTGCAAGCATGGGCATAGCAGGCGAGTTCGCATATGAAAATGCTGGAGAGATAGGCTCAGGAAGCTTCCATATTTCTATCATTGACGCAATCAGCAAAATGAATAGTCAGGTATTTGCGGCTAAGGCTAAGATAGAAGAAGTTTAGTATTGCAATATTTCAGATCTAGTGGTATCATATCAATGTGATGCCACTAAATTTTATGTGGTGATGTTGCTTGCGGGGGCGAACAGTGTTCGTCCGTTTGCACTGCATATTATACTTTTTCATACAAAGGAGAATGAAAAATGACCGTAAGATTTGCTTGTGAAAAGGATATACCGCAAATGAACAGCTTGCTCTATCAGGTAGAGAGAGTTCATCAGCAGGGCAGACCTGACCTTTTTAAAGAGGGTGCGAAAAAGTATACTGATAACGAGCTTAAAGATATGCTCAAGGAAAAAACTAAGCCTATATTTGCCGCAGTTGATGAAAATGATGTGATGAAGGGCTACGCTTTTTGTGTGTTTCAGGAGCATAAGGGCGACAATGTTCTCACGGATATAAAGACTTTGTATATCGACGATCTGTGCGTTGATGAAAATTGCAGAGGTCAGCATATCGGCTCGGTGCTTTACGAGGCGGTGAAGAAATTCGCTAAGGAGCAGGGCTGTTATAATGTTACTCTCAACGTGTGGGAGTGTAATCCATCGGCAAGAAAATTTTACGAAAAAGCAGGCCTGAAGCCATACAAGACAGGTATGGAAGTTATTTTATGATAAAAGATAAGAGGGTAAAAAAATGGACAAATCGAAAATTGACTACACGCTTTATCTCTGCACTGACCGTGGGCTTATGTCCTGCGAAACTATCGAGCAGTCGGTAGAGGAGGGCGTAAAAGGCGGCTGTACAGTTATCCAGCTAAGAGAGAAGGACTGCACTTCAAGAGAATTCTATGAGCTTGCAGTCAGAGTAAAAAAGATAACGGACAAATACAATGTGCCGCTTATCATCAACGACAGACTTGATATTGCACAGGCTGTTGATTGTGCAGGCGTTCATCTGGGACAGAGCGATATGCCATGTGCAGTTGCAAGAAAAATCCTCGGCGAGGACAAGATAATAGGTATTTCTGCGGCAACTCTTGAAGAAGCTAAAAAAGCACAGGCAGACGGTGCAGATTACCTTGGCGTTGGTGCAATGTATGCCACCAACACAAAGACAGACGCAAGAGCTGTCACAAAGGAACAACTTGCGGAGATAAGAGCCGCTGTGGATATCCCTATCGTAATAATAGGCGGAGTTAATCAAAAAACTGTGCCGAACTTTAAGGGTATGGGTATTGACGGCGCTGCGGTAGTTTCTGCGGTGGTATCTCAGCCTGATATTGAAAAGGCGGCAAAGGATCTTCGTGAGCTTTGCGAGGATTGTTTCGGAAGATAAGATGTTGAACGGGCGGTTATTGATATCGTCCGTTTTTGTTTTAAAACAAATGTCTGATATTGTCTTTCGATTTTACACAAATTATACATTGCGCTATTGACGATTAAGTTAAAATCGGTTATAATAAATGAAAAAGCTTTGTTTTTTTGATTAAAACGCTAATGCGTTGAAATAGCAATGTATGTTAGGAGAGTAAAAATGAAAAAAACTAAGATCGTATGCACTATCGGACCTTCCACAGATGACGAAAACATTATGCGTGAGCTTATGAAAAATGGCATGGACGTTGCGAGATTCAATTTCTCACACTCTGACCACAGTGTTCATAAGGCTCGTTTTGAAACTGTATGCAAGCTAAGGGAAGAACTTGGCGTTAATATTGCAACTCTTCTTGATACAAAAGGACCTGAGGTAAGACTTAAAAACTTTAAGGATCACAAGCCTGTTACTATCAAGGACGGCGATACATTCACACTTACCACAAGAGAAGTGGAGGGTGACGAAACTATCTGCTCTATCACATTCCCACAGCTTCCAAAGGACGTTTCTGTAGGCACTAGAATACTTATCAATGACGGAAATATCGAGCTGAAAGCTACCAGAGTTGACAGCACCGATATCGTCTGCGAAGTTATCCACGGCGGAGTTGTTTCCGACCACAAGGGTATCAACGTTCCTGATGTGAACCTTTCTATGCCTTACATTTCTGATGCTGATATGGCTGACCTTGAATTTGGCGCAAAAATGGGATTTGACTATATCGCAGCTTCATTCGTAAGAACAGGTGCTGACGTTATTTATCTTAGAAAATTTACCCAGAGCCTTGGCTGGTTCAATCCTAGAATTATCGCTAAGATAGAAAACGCTCAGGGTGTTGCCAATATTGACGAGATCCTTGACGCTGCTGACGGAATAATGGTAGCAAGAGGCGACATGGGCGTTGAGATACCTTTCGAGCAGATACCTGCTATCCAGAAAGAGCTTATCAGAAAAGCTTACAACGCAGGCAAAAACGTTATCACAGCAACTCAGATGCTGGAGTCTATGATAACAAACGCACGTCCTACAAGAGCCGAGATAACAGACGTTGCAAACGCTATTTATGACGGCTCGTCTGCTATAATGCTTTCAGGGGAAACTGCCGCAGGTAAATATCCTGTTGAGGCTGTCAAGACCATGAGCCTTATCGCAGAAACGACCGAAAAGGATATCGACTATATCTCACGTTTCAAGAAAAGAGCAGACGAGAGAAATTCATCTATCACTGACGCTATCTCACACGCTACTGTTACAACTGCCCATGACCTTAATGCTGTAGCGATCCTGACAGTAACAAAGGGCGGAACAACAGCAAGAACGCTTTCAAAATTCCGTCCGAACTGTCCTATAATCGCACTTACAACTGACGATACAACATATCATCAGCTCAGCCTTTCATGGGGTATCAGAGCAGGCGTTATCGAAGAGAAAACAAACACTGACGAACTCATCAGACACGCTCTGGAGCGTTCTGTGGAGCTTGGCTATCTGAAGAAGGGTGACCTTGTCGTTATTACAGCAGGAGTACCGCTTGGAATGAGTGGAACGACAAATTTGCTCAAAGTCGAGAGAGCGTAGTTTTTAAGTGAGGAGTGAGGAGTGAGGAATGGCAGCGCCATACCGAGCAAATCACCAACACAAAGTAAAAGCACACACGAGCGAAGCGAGCAAAATGTCTGCGGAGAGAGCCTCTATAGGTGCAAGCCTACTAAGCGGTGCAGAAAAGCAATAGAAGAATTGCAAAAAAATCAATTACAAAGCGGTGTCGGAGCGGAATGCTCTGCACCGCTTTTGTTGCAAAAAATGTTTGAGCTTTTTGGAGGCGATCACTTTTTTTATTCAAATAATTTTCCGTGAATTGGGTAACCGATTCTAACATATGAAAGAAGTATGGCGTAAGAGTAATATTTCTGAATGTGACTTGACTTTGATTTTGAAGTATGTTATTATTTTAACATACGAGCGGTAGTATTATTAATAGGTATGCAATACTGAATATTGAGGTAATATGTGCTGCCCGAAATCTTATGTCAGGAGAGTATAAAATGGAAAGACAGTTTTATGACGAATGGGAAGGCTTTAAGCCCGGCAGATGGTCAAACACTTCTATCAATCTTCGTGATTTTATCCAGAAGAACTTCACACCATATGACGGTGACGACAGCTTCCTTACAGGCCCTACAGAAGCAACTACTAAGCTCTGGGAACAGGTAATGGAGCTTTCAAAGAAGGAGAGAGAAGCCGGCGGTGTTCTCGATATGGACACTAAGATCGTTTCTACTATCACCTCACACGGCCCTGGTTACCTTAACAAGGATCTTGAGAAGATCGTTGGTTTCCAGACTGACAAGCCTTTCAAGCGTTCTCTTCAGCCTTTCGGCGGTATCAGAATGGCTATGAATGCTTGCGAGCAGAACGGCTACACAGTTGATCCTGAAGTTGTAAAGATCTTTACTGAATATAGAAAAACTCACAATCAGGGTGTTTTTGACGCTTACACACCTGAGATGAAGCTTGCCAGACACGCTGCTATCATCACAGGTCTTCCAGACGCTTACGGCAGAGGAAGGATCATAGGCGACTACAGAAGAGTTGCTCTTTATGGTATAGACTATCTCGTTGAGGACAAGAAGGATCAGCTTGCTACTTCACTGGTAAGAATGACTTCTAAGAACATCAGACTCAGAGAAGAGCTTTCTGAGCAGATCAGAGCCCTTGGCGAACTCAAGAAGCTTGGCGAGATCTACGGCTATGATATATCACGTCCTGCTAAGAACGCTAAGGAAGCTATCCAGTGGCTGTACTTCGGCTACCTTGCTGCTGTTAAGGAGCAGAACGGTGCTGCAATGTCACTTGGCAGAACTTCTACATTTATCGATATCTACATCAAGAGAGATATGGACAGAGGTATCCTCACAGAGCAGGAGGCTCAGGAACTTGTTGACCACTTCATCATGAAGCTCAGACTTGTTAAGTTTGCTAGAACACCTGAGTACAACTCACTGTTCTCCGGCGACCCAACTTGGGTAACAGAGTCTATCGGCGGTGTTTCTATCGACGGCGTTCCAATGGTAACAAAGACTTCATTCAGATATCTTCACACACTTGAGAACCTTGGTCCTGCACCAGAGCCAAACATGACAGTTCTGTGGAGCACAAAGCTTCCTGCAAACTTCAAGAAGTTCTGTGCTAAGACTTCTATCAAGACTTCTGCTATCCAGTACGAGAACGACGACCTTATGAGAGTTACACACGGCGATGACTATGCTATCGCTTGCTGCGTATCTTCAATGAGGATCGGTAAGGAAATGCAGTTCTTCGGTGCAAGAGCTAACCTTGCTAAGTGCTTGCTTTATGCTATCAACGGCGGTGTTGACGAAAGACTTAAGATACAGGTAGGTCCTAAGTATCGTCCGGTTACAGGCGATTACCTCGATTATGATGATGTAATGGCTAAGTATGACGATATGATGGAGTGGCTGGCTGGTCTGTATGTAAATACACTGAACGTTATCCACTATATGCACGATAAGTATTCTTATGAGAGAGTTCAGATGGCTCTTCATGACAGAGATGTTAAGAGATACTTTGCTACTGGTATCGCAGGTCTGTCAGTTGTTGCTGACTCACTTTCTGCTATCAAGTACGCTAAGGTAAAGTGCATCAGAGATGAGGACGGAATCGTAACTGACTACGAAGTTGAGGGCGATTTCCCTAAGTATGGTAACAACGACGAGAGAGTTGACAAGATCGCAGTTGACCTCGTTAGAACATTCATGGACAAGATCAGAAAGCACCATACATACAGAGATGGTGTTCCTACAATGTCTATCCTTACTATCACATCTAACGTTGTTTATGGTAAGAAGACCGGTTCTACACCTGACGGAAGAAAGATCGGTGTGCCTCTTGCTCCTGGTGCTAACCCAATGCACGGCAGAGATACTCACGGCGCATCTGCATCACTTTCTTCAGTTGCTAAGCTGCCGTTCAGACACGCTCAGGACGGTATCTCAAACACATTCTCTATCATTCCTGACGCTCTTGGCAAGGACGACAAGGTATTCATGGGCGACCTTGATATTGAAAGCATAGCTAAGGAGCTTAACGAAGATGGGGTTTAATGTTAAAAAGGACGAGGACGAGGCTCAGGTAAACGAGCTTGTTGACGTCATTGACAGACTTATGATGGGCGGTCAGGGTCATCTTACGATAGACATAGACGAAACTGAAGAAGGTCTGAACGTTAAAACTTACAGCACTTCCGATTGTGGCGGTGACGGCAAGACGGCTTGCTGTCAGCCTACAGAAGAGGACGCTGTTGACAGAGATGAAGATTAACTCCCTATTTTAGAAAACGGCGGAGATAAATGCTCCGCTTGTTTTCCATAAATACTAAGAAAGGAATGTAATACTATGGCAAACTTTGAACCAACAGAGGCACAGGTAGACAACCTTATCGGACTTCTTGACGGATATGCTGAAAAAGGCGGTCATCACCTTAATGTAAATGTACTTAACAGAGAAACTCTTCTGGACGCTCAGGCTCACCCTGAGAAGTATCCACAGCTCACTATCAGAGTTTCAGGCTACGCTGTAAACTTCGTAAAGCTTACTAAGGAGCAGCAGGACGACGTTATTTCAAGAACGTTCCACAAGAGCCTTTAATTTGAGCTTTGCCGTATAGAATGAGTTTCTTTGCGGATAATATGCACACGGGCGGTCGGCGTCGTCTTACATGGAACATCTTGTTTTATGTGGATGAGAGCTGCCGCTCGTTTGTTACTTTTTGCGGATAGGTATGCGTGATAATTTACAAAGCGAAATGTCGAGGGCGTCAACCAATACAGAATGGTTTGTGCAAGCAAGAAAAGGAGGGATATCCCATGGAGGGATTTATACATTCTACGGAAAGCTTTGGTACGGTGGATGGACCGGGGATAAGGTTTGTTATTTTCTTTCAGGGCTGTCCTATGAGATGTCTTTACTGCCACAATCCTGATACTTGGAAGATAGGCACGGGTACAAAGAGGACGGTTGAAAGTCTGCTGGCGGAATATGACTCGGTAAAAGAGTTCATGAAAAACGGCGGAATTACCTGCACGGGCGGTGAGCCTTTGGTGCAGATAGACTTTGTGACGGAGCTTTTTGAAAAGGCTAAGGAAAAGGGGATACACACTTGTCTTGACAGCTCGGGCATCACTTTTACGCCTGACAGCACGGAAAAGTTTGAAAGGCTTTGCAAATGCACTGACCTTGTTATGCTGGATATCAAGCATATTGACCGTGAGGAACACAAGAAGCTTACGGGACACTACAATGACAACATTCTTGCGTTTGCAAAGTTTTTGTCGGAGCATGGTGTGCCTATATGGATACGTCATGTTGTTGTGCCGGGTATCACGGACAAGGAAGAATATCTTTTCAGGCTGGGCGAGTTTATCTCACAGCTCAAGACTTTGAAAGCGCTTGACGTTTTGCCTTACCACACCATGGGCAAGGTGAAGTATGAGCAGCTCGGTATAGATTATCCTCTGGGTGACACGCCGCCTCTTGACAAGGAGGACGCTGTTAAGGCGAGAGATGTTATCATGAGAGGGCTTAAAGCGGCGTTGAAAAAGAGAAAATAGTATTTTAGACGAGTGGACTTCGGTCTGCTCGTTTTTTGTGTAAAAGTATATATTTTTCTCGACAAGTTTTTGAAAATATTCTGCATATTTGGATAATTGACGGCAGGCTTAAAATATGGTAGAATAAATAGTAATGAATACAGCAATAGAATATTGTTAAGACAGGTTTATATTGGAAACGCACATTCTCTGAATGATAACGAACAACACAGCGTCTGCGAAAGGGCTGTAGGTTTGATATCATAAGGAGGATTTTTTTATGCCAAAGAATTTGTTTCAGGAGATAGTTTTTACGGTGCTGATGGTGTTTGTGATGGTATACGCCATGATATGCTACAACATTGCACTCAACATGGGCGGAATGTCAAATGCCGTATTTCTCAAGGCTTTTCATGAGCTTGTGATAATGGCTCCGATAGCTTTTGTTCTTGACTTTTTTGCTGTGGGAAAGATAGCAAAGAAAAAGGCTTTCAGCATTGTTGATGTGAGAAAGGATAATCCTTTTCATCTTTTGCTTGCCATATCTGCTATCTCTGTTATTTTTATGTGCCCACTCATGAGCCTTTCGGCTACGCTTCTTTTTAAGGACGCAGGCAGAGAAGTTATTGCAGTATGGTTAGAAACAACGGCTATGAACTTTCCTGTGGCTCTTTGCTGGCAGCTTTTCTTTGCAGGCCCTATAGTGAGGTTTGTCTTCGGACTTATTTTCAGAGAACGTGAACAGAAAAGTGGGGCTGTATCTGCAGCTGCGGAATAAGGTTTTTACGAGTGGACTTCAGTCTGCTCGTTTTTTATTTTACACTGAAAAATAAAAACTAAAAAAAGTGTTAAAAGCCTTTACAAAGGCAGGCGGTTGTGTTATAATAGTAATCGTAAAAATTTGCGTGAAAAAGGAGGAGCTTATAGTGCAAAAGGCGTATCTGATTTTGGAGAACGGTACTATTTTCGAGGGTAAAAGTTTCGGCGCAGCTGGCGAAGCTATTGGCGAAATTGTTTTTACTACGGCTATGACAGGCTATCTCGAAACACTTACTGACCCTAGTTACTACGGACAGATAGTTGTTCAGACATTTCCGTTAATTGGTAACTATGGTGTTATTCCTGAGGATTTTGAAAACGAATGTCCTCATGTTAAAGCTTATATTGTTAGAGATTGGTGTCAAGAGCCTAGCAACTTCCGTTGTGAGGGTGATCTTGACACTTTTTTAAAGCAGCATAACATCGTAGGTCTTTACGGTATCGACACTCGTCAGCTCACAAAAATAGTTCGTGAGTCGGGTGTTATGAACGGAAAGATCGTTCCTGAGGGATCAAGTTTCGGACTGACAGATCTTAAGAACTACACGATAGTTGAGGCTGTAAAGAACACGACCTGCTCGGAAGAAAAGACATTCGAGCCTGAGGGCGAGGTCAAGAGGAAGGTAGTGCTTTACGATTTTGGTGCAAAGCACAACATTGGAAGAGAGCTTGTTAAGAGAGGCTGCGAGGTAACTGTTGTTCCTGCATACACAAAGGCAGAGAGGATAAAGGAGCTTGCACCTGACGGCATAATGCTTTCAAACGGCCCTGGAGATCCTGCGGAGAATGTGGAGATAATCGAGGAGCTTAAAAAGCTTTCTGAGATGAAGATACCTACTTTTGGAATTTGTCTGGGTCATCAGCTTTTGGCACTTGCACATGGTGCGATGACACACAAGCTGAAGTATGGTCACAGAGGTGCAAACCAGCCTGCTGAGAACACTGAAACAGGCAGAGTTTACATAACATCACAGAACCATGGATATGCAGTAGAGAACGATTCGCTCCCTGAGGGTGAAGCAAAGGTGCTTTATGTAAATGCCAATGACGGCACTTGTGAGGGTATCAGATATCTCAACGAGCCTGCATTTTCTGTACAGTTCCACCCGGAGGCTTGTGGTGGTCCGCATGATACTGACTTCTTGTTTGATGAGTTTATTGAGCTCATTGACACTAACAAGAAATAAGCTCTGATTTTTTGAAGTATAGAAATTATTGATCTCAGTTTCTGCAACAGTAGGGGCGAACAGTGTTCGCCCGTGGCTGACGGAATGTGTTTGATATGACTATTGTAGTGTTCATTATTCGAGCGGCTTTTATATGGGGCGGTCGTGATAGTGAACGGGCGAACGCTGTTCGCCCCTACATTATGTTTTACTGAGGTCGTTAAGCTTTAACACAGAGGGTTGCTGGGTGCGGTTTTCGAGAGTGTGAGAAGGGATAACTCCTCACTCCTCACTCCTCACTTTCAGCGTTTCCCTAAACTTTTCAGAAAGGATTGAATTTAAGTGCCTTTAAATAAAGATATAAAGCGAGTTCTCGTTATCGGCTCGGGTCCTATCGTTATAGGTCAGGCTGCTGAGTTTGACTATGCAGGTACACAGGCTTGCCGTGCGCTCAAGCAGGAGGGTCTGGAGGTTATTCTTATAAACTCTAACCCTGCTACTATCATGACGGACAATGCTATGGCTGACAAGATATACATTGAGCCGCTTACTCTTGAAACTGTTAAGAGAGTTATCAAAAAAGAACGCCCTGACAGCCTGCTTTCTACCCTTGGCGGTCAGACGGGTCTTACGCTTTCTATGCAGCTTGCTAAGGAGGGCTTCCTTGACAAGTATAATGTTAAGCTTCTTGGTGCTAACCCTGAAACTATCGACAAGGCTGAGGACAGACAGATGTTCAAGGACACTATGGAGTCTATCGGTCAGCCATGTATCCCGTCTAAGGTCGTTAACACTGTTGAGGACGCTGTTGACTTCGCTAATCAGCCTGGTATCGGTTATCCTCTTATCATCAGACCTGCTTTTACCCTTGGCGGTACTGGCGGCGGTATAGTTAATGATGAAGAAGAACTGAAAGAGATCACAAGAAACGGTCTTTATCTTTCACCTATCACTCAGGTGCTTGTTGAGAAATGTATCGCAGGCTGGAAAGAGATAGAGTTCGAGGTAATGAGAGACGCTAAGGGCAACGTTATCACTGTTTGCTCAATGGAGAACTTTGACCCTGTTGGTGTCCACACAGGCGACTCTATCGTTATCGCTCCTGCTGTTACGCTGGCTGATAAGGAATATCAGATGCTCCGTTCTGCGGCTTTGAAGATAATCGATACTCTTAAAGTAGAGGGTGGCTGTAACTGTCAGTTCGCTCTTAACCCTGATAGCTTCGAGTATGCTGTTATCGAGGTAAACCCTAGAGTTTCACGTTCTTCCGCACTTGCTTCTAAGGCGACAGGTTATCCTATCGCTAAGGTCGCAGCTCAGATAGCTATCGGATATACTCTTGACGAGATAAAGAATGCTGTAACAGGCAAGACTTATGCTTGCTTTGAGCCTGCCCTTGACTATGTTGTTGTTAAGCTCCCTAAGTGGCCTTTCGACAAGTTCGTTTATGCTAAGCGTGAGCTTGGTACACAGATGAAGGCTACAGGTGAAGTTATGGCAATTGGCTCAACTTTTGAGCAGGCTATAATGAAGGCTGTAAGAGGTGCTGAGATAGGTCATGACTGCCTTATCTCACCTAAGATGCTTGACCTTGATGACAAGACTATCCATGACAGACTTTCTGACTGCACAGACGAAAGACTTTTCGTTGTATACGAGGCTCTCAGACGTGGAGTTTCTGTTGATGAGATACACAGCATCACTAAGATAGACGAGTGGTTCCTCAATAAGCTTTGCAAGCTTATTGACATGGAAAAGACACTCAAGAATAACTTCAACGAGGACACTTATCTTGAAGCTAAGAAGATAGGCTATACTGATAAGGTCATCGAGAAGATAACAGGCAAGAAGATAGAAAAGCCTGTTCATGCTGTATTTAAAATGGTAGATACCTGTGCGGCTGAGTTTGCGGCTATGACACCTTACTTCTACTCAACATATGACAATGAGGACGAGGCAAGCGAGTTCATTGCAAACAGGGGTCATGACAGAAAGACTGTTATAGTATTCGGTTCAGGTCCTATCAGAATAGGTCAGGGTATCGAGTTCGACTATGCGTCAGTTCACTGCGTATGGGCTTTGAAAGAAAAGGGCTATGACGTTGTTATCGTAAACAACAACCCTGAAACAGTTTCAACTGACTTTGACACTGCTGACAGACTTTATTTCGAGCCTCTTACTGACGAGGACGTTATGAACATTATCAGAGTTGAGAAGCCTGTTGGAGTTGTTGTGGCATTCGGCGGACAGACTGCTATCAAGCTTACAAAGCATATGGCTGAGCATGGTGTAAACATTCTTGGTACTCCTCCTGACGCTATCGACGCTGCTGAGGACAGAGAGAGATTTGACGAGCTGCTTGAACAGCTTAAGATAAAAAGACCGCAGGGCTTCACTGTTATGACTTGTGACGAGGCTCTTGAAGTTGCAAACAAGATACACTATCCTGTTCTTATGAGACCTTCTTACGTTCTCGGCGGACAGAACATGATAATCGCATTCAACGATGACGATATCAAGGAATACATGGCTATCATTCTCGACCAGGGAATCGAGAACCCTGTACTTATAGACAAGTATCTTATGGGTACTGAGCTTGAGATAGACGCTATCTGTGACGGCGAGGATATTCTTATCCCTGGTATCATGGAGCATATCGAGAGAACAGGTATCCACTCAGGCGACTCTATTGCGGTTTATCCTGCATGGAACGTTTCTGACAGCCTGATAAACAGAATTATCGAGTGCTCAAAGAAGCTTGCTATCGCACTTAACACAAAGGGTCTTGTAAACATTCAGTATATTGCATACCATGACGAGATATATGTTATCGAGGTAAACCCACGTTCTTCAAGAACTATCCCTTATATCTCTAAGGTAACGGGCGTTCCTATGGTAGACCTTGCTACTAAGTGTATGCTTGGCGAGAAGCTCAAGGATATGGGCTACGGCACTGGCCTTTACAGAAATTCACCATATGTTGCCGTTAAAGTTCCTGTATTCTCATTCGAGAAGCTTATCGGCGTTGACAACCACCTTGGACCTGAGATGAAGTCAACAGGTGAGGTGCTTGCAGTTTCTAATTCTCTTGAAGAGTCACTGTATAAGGGCCTTACTGCTGCTGGCTACAAGCTTGGCAAGAAAGGCGGAGTATTCATCACTGTCAGAGATTCTGACAAGGGCGAGATACCACAGACGGCTAAGATGTTCGCTGACCTTGGATTTAAGATATACGCTACAAACGGCACTGCTAAGGTGCTTCACGAGCACGGCATTGACGCTGAGGTAGTGGCTAAGATACACGAGAACGAGGACAACAACACTCTTACACTTATCGAGAGCGGTAAGATAGCTTATGTTATCTCCACTTCTTCAAAGGGCAGAATACCTACAAGAGATTCTGTTAAGATAAGAAGAAAGACAGTTGAGTGGAACATTCCTTGTCTGACTTCTATCGACACTGCAAACGCTATTGCGGCATCTATCAGAAGTAAATACACTGAGTCAACTACTGAGATAGTTGATATCAACAACATGAGAACTGAAAAGCAGACATTTGAGTTCACAAAGATGCAGGGCTGCGGCAATGACTACATCTACTTCAACTGCTTTGACCAGAGAATAGACAATCCTGAGGGCCTGGCACTCAATCTGTCTGACAGACACTTCGGTATCGGCGGCGACGGCGTTATCCTTATCTGCCGTTCAAAGGTCGCAGACGCTAAGATGAGAATGTTCAATCTTGACGGTTCTGAGGGCAAGATGTGCGGAAACGGTATCAGATGCGTTGCTAAGTTCATGAGAGATAACGGCATTGTTGACAAGGACGAAATGACTATCGAAACACTTTCGGGTATCATGACAGTTTCACTTATCCGTCACTACGGTGAGGTAAGCGGTGCTACTGTAAACATGGGCAAGGCTATTCTTGCTCCTCACCTTGTTCCTGTTGAACTTGAGCCTGACAAGAACGGCAGGGTAGTTGACAGAAAGGTGAACATTGCAGGAAATGACTACAACATCACCTGCGTTTCAATGGGCAACCCACACGCCGTTGTATTCATGAACAATGTTGACAGCCTTGACATTGACAAGGTAGGTCCTGAGTTCGAGCATGACAAGATATTCCCTGAGAGAGTGAACGCTGAGTTCATCAAGGTGATCGATGACCACACACTCAAGATGAGAGTATGGGAGAGAGGCTCCGGCGAGACTTGGGCTTGCGGCACCGGTGCTTGTGCAGCAGCAGTTGCGGCTGTTCTTAACGGATTCTGCAAAAAGGACGAGGAAATATCTGTTATACTTAAGGGAGGCACTCTTAAGATAAGATACACAGACGAGGCTGTATATCTTACAGGCGACGCTGTAACAGTATTCTCAGGTCACATCGTAATGTAAATTTCGCAGCGGACACTGCGTTAAAAAAGCGGCAGCCGCAGAGCGTTTTGAATGTGCTTTGCGGCTGTGTGCGTTTTATAAGTTTGACCCGTGAAACTTCGGGTCGCAAAAATGAAAAGGAGTTGGAATTATGCCAAGTATAAACGAAAATTTTCTCAAGCTGGAAAAGAATTATCTTTTTATAAACATTGCCAAGAAGGTAAAGGCCTTCACTGAGGCACACCCTGAGGCTGACATCATCAGAATGGGTATCGGCGACGTTACTCAGCCTATCGCAAAGTGCGTTGTTGAGGCAATGAAAAAGGGCGCTGACGAAATGGGCGTCAAGGAAACATTCAAGGGCTATGAGGACAGCGGTGCAGGATATGACTTTCTGAAAGAGGCTGTTGCAGGCTACTACAAGAGCTTCGGTGTTGACATTCCTGCTGACGACATCAGGATAAACGACGGTGCAAAGTCTGACTGCGGAAACATTGTTGACATTTTCGGTGACGACAATGTAGTGCTTATCACAGACCCTGCATATCCTGTTTATGTTGACACGAACCTTATGAACGGCAGAAAGGTAATTTATGCTGATTCAAACGAGGAGAACAACTTTGCGGCTATGCCTGACGAGAACGTAAAGTGCGACATTATTTATCTTTGCTCACCTAACAATCCAACGGGTTCTGTTTACACTAAGGAGCAGCTTAAAGTTTGGATAGACTATGCAAAGAAGAACAACGCTATCATCATTTACGATTCTGCATACGAGGCATTCATTACAGAAAAGGACGTACCAAGAAGTATTTTTGCTGTTGAGGGTGCAAAGGAATGTGCTATCGAGATGTGTTCACTTTCAAAGACAGCAGGCTTCACAGGTATGAGATGCGGATATACAGTTATCCCACACGAGCTTGTTGTTAAGGCATCTGACGGCAGTGAAGTATCTATCGCTCAGCTTTGGGGCAGACGTGAAGGCTCAAAGTTCAACGGTGTATCATATCCTGTTCAGTGTGCTGCTGCGGCTGTATTCACTGAGGAGGGTCAGAAACAAACAAGAGCAAACATTGAATACTATCAGAACAACGCAAAGGTAATGGCTTCCACACTTGACGAGCTTGGTATCAAGTACACAGGCGGCAAGAACTCGCCATACATTTGGCTGAAATGCCCTAACAACATGGGCTCATGGGAGTTCTTTGATTATCTTCTTGAGAATGCAAATGTTGTTGGCACACCTGGCGCAGGTTTTGGCAAGAATGGCGAAGGCTGGTTCAGACTGACTGCGTTCGGCGACAAGGACAGAACTGTTGAGGCTATGGAGAGAATAAAGAAGCTGCTGACTAAGTAGTGAGGAGTTAGGAGTGAGGAATTATTCTTGCTTTTACTCTGATATTCTCGGATAGGTTTTATATGATTTTAAAAGGGCGGTTTTGACCGCTCTTTTTTTGTTTGCAAATTCTACCGCCGCAAAATCGCTTCGCTCTTTGCGGGGTGGGGTTGTAAAATGAGATAGTAAAAGCGGTGCAGAGTTTTTTACTCCCACACCGCTTTGTTATTTGCTTTAGTTTGTGTTTCTTCTACTTGGTAGTGGCTCTTTGCTAGGTTTGGCTATGCCATTCCTCACTCCTCACTTAGCCTACACCTTTATTCTCCGATACTCTCCCGGAGTCATATTTTCATACCGTTTGAATACCACGGAGAAATAAGATCCGTCCTGAAAGCCCGTTTCATCTGATATCTCGCCTATGGTCTTGTTGGAATACACAAGCAGATCCTTTGCGTGCTGTACCCTTACTTGCGCAAGATACTCCATAGGTCTGAGCTGAAAATTTTTCTTAAAAAGTCTGCATAAGTGCTGCTCGGATACTCCTGCGATTTTTGCAAGCTCGTTAAGCTTTATTTGCTCCGGATAATGCTCTTCAATATACTGCAATACGTCTGCCAAGGCAACAGATTGTGCGGTATAAAATGACGAGAGCCTGTTATCAGCTATTTTACGATATTCTATAAGAAAGTCGTAAAGCTGTGCTGAAGCGTAATGATTGCCATAAAGCTTATCACTTTTCAGAGTATAATAGATGCGTGTTATGATACGGCGTAATCTGTCCATATCTACACCTTGAATGGCGGTGAACTTATTAAGCTTCCACTGCTCTAAGAGGGAAATGACCTGTGAGCCGGAAAAGGCTATCCAATCCAGATACCACGCATCGCTTAGCGCATGATACTCATGTGGACAGAATGGGGGGATATAGAAAACAGTATCGGGCGGTATTTTTGTGGTTTCTCCGTTTATTATGACCTCGCCCTCCCCTGAGCGTGACAAAAATATTTGTGGGTACTCGTAGCCATCTGCACGTTTTATTGGAAACTGCCAGCTTTCAAGTCCCAGACCTACCACATAAAAGGGCAGGTTTTTTTCGTCGCCTATGACGGGATATATCTGTTTATACATTATTTTGCACCCCCAATTTACATATCTTTATAATACCACTGGGTTTGGGGTTTGTCAAGATAAAACTATTCTTTTGCTGAGCTTTTAAAGAAAAGCGAAAAGATAAAGGCGAATGTCATGGCTGCAGTTATGCCTGCGGCGGAGGCGGTAAGTCCCCCTGTGAAAATGCCTAGGAAGCCTATTTTATCTATCTGTTCACGGACACCGTTATAGAGAAGATAGCCGAAGCCCGTGAGAGGGACAGTTGCGCCACAGCCTGCGAGGTCTATAAGTGGCTTATAAAGTCCCAGCGCACCCAGAAGCACGCCGCCTGTGACGTATGCCACCAGTATTCGTGCGGGGGTCAGTTTTGTGAAGTCCATAAGCACCTGTCCTATGGCACAAAAAAGACCTCCTATAAGAAAAGCCCATAGATAGTCCATTAGTTTGCTCCTTTCATATTTTTTTCCCCTGACAGCCATACGAGATGTGATATAGATGGAATAGATTCCCCTTGCTGATTTACTGTCGGTGACATTAGCGCACCCGTGGCAGCAAAGAGGATATTTTTTATTTCACCTGCACGGAGCTTCGGGAGAAAATAGCCGCAGAGAACGCTTCCTGCACAGCCGCAGCCGCTTCCCCCTGCATGGATATCCTGCTCGTCAAAGTCATAGAGCATCATGCCGCAATCTTTATGATTGTCACGGATATTTATATTTTCACGCTCGAAAAGCTCACAGAGAATACGGCTTCCGACTTTGCCAAGGTCGCCTGTGACGATATAATCGAAGTCAGAGGGGGTCATGCCTGTGTCGGTGAAAAAGGTGCTTATAGTGGAAAAGGCTGCAGGAGCCATGGCTGCACCCATGTTGTTGGCGTCGCTCACGCCCAAGTCAACTATTTTTCCGATAGTACAGCCCCTGATGTAGGGGGGCTTGTCCGAGGGGGCAACCACCAATGAGCCTGAGGCTGTGGCTGTCCACTGAGATGTGGGAGTACGCTGTCCACCGTAGTTGAGGGGAAAACGGTACTGTCTTTCAGCGGTGCAGAAGTGGGAAGATGTGACCGCCATTGCTTTTTTTGCGAGGCCGTTGTCAACGAAAAGAGAGGCGAGGAGAAGTCCCTCCGCCATGGTGGAGCAGGCTCCGTAAATGCCGAGAAAGGGCATTTCAAAGGCTCTTACGCCATAGGTAGTGCCGACGCACTGATTTAGCAGGTCGCCGCCGAAAAGCACGTCTATATCCTCGGGGGAGAGGGCGGCTTTATCCAAAGCGTGAAGCACTGCCTGCTTTTGAAGCTGACTTTCGCCCTTTTCAAAGCTGTCTGTGGAGAAATAGGGATCATCGTTTATTTTGTCAAAATAGTCGCCCAAAGGTCCTTCGTTTTCTTTCTTGCCGCCTATGGCTGCGAAAGAGATGACAGAGGGTGAGGTTTTCATAAGCTTAGTGGCTTTCATTTTATCACTCCTATTGATGAATATCGTCATTTGATGTTATTTTCTACATTGCAGATGAAAATATGCAAAAAAAGTTTGGCGTTTTAAACGTAAACTTAAAACTATCTTAAAATAAACTTGTTTTGATCTCAAAATCGTTGACATATTCACAAAAAAAAGATATAATTAAATAGTCGATTTATTGTTGATCATGTAGTGTTTTGTTAAGTGGTATGTGTGAAGGGAGGATATGTCCCGTCGGGGGCATAGTTTTAGATGAAGAAAAATGGAGATATGCCGGTGGTCATAAAGCTTGACCGAAAAAAACTAAAGCAGTCGGCTAAAGGCAGGGTGAAGCGAAATTATATCGCCTGCATAGCAGTGTGCTTCATAATGGTATTTATTGCAGGAGAATATGGCTCGACCACGCAGAATGTGTCAAGCTATGATAATTCTCACGTTGCTGATCTTAAATATGACGCCGAAGATAAGGAAGAGATCATTGAGGATATGGTTAAAAATGAGCTTACAGCAGAGCAGGTCAGTGACAAGTGGCAGATAGATAATCCTGACGCTGTAAAAAAGTGGTTGGACGCTTATAAAAAATACGGAATTGACGAACTAAATTCAAAGGAAGTCACGTTCTTTGGTTCATCAAACGACACTTCTAATCTGGAAGCACTGGCAGATGCTTTTTCTTTTAGCCGAAATGCAAAGGAAAAGGCACAGACCTATCTTAATGACAGGCTCAATAATTTTACAGCCTCTGCTTCGGTTTATTTTGACAGTGCAACAAGCTCTAATTCCTATCAGTTTTCATTGCTTACGGCGATAATGAATGTTTTAGGAAAAAAATCCACATGGGATACTATAGTTTCATTCGTGTATTTTATTTTCCAGTTGATGTTCACCATATTCATAGTGAATGTGCTTTGGGTATGTGAGAGAAGATTTTTCCTTGAAAATCACACATATAAGAAAACGAAGATAGGCAGACTAGGCTTTCTTTTCCGTGAGAGAACGCTTCACCCCGCAAGGACTATGTTTGTAACCAGCATATATCAGACCTTATGGGCGTTTACTATCGTGGGATATCCTATAAAACATTATGCCTATTCAATGGTGCCGTTCATATGTGCGGAAAACCCTAACATCAAGACGAGAAAGGCAATAAAGCTTTCTATCGCCATGACTAGGGGATACAAGTGGCAGCTTTTCAAGGTGGATCTTTCTATGATAGGCTGGACACTGCTTTCGAGCATATCGTTCGGTGCGGTGGGAGTGTTCTGGTCTAACCCATATACAACGGCGATAGACGCAGAGGTGTATTTACAGCTAAGGCGTGAGGCTATCAAGAACAAGATAGAGGGCTATGAGGAGCTTAATGACAAGCTGCTTGACCTTGACCTTCTGGAAGAGCTTATGGCTGAGGAAGCTGCACAAAAGGGCGAAAATCCGGATATTGTTAGAAGCATACCGATATGCACAATAAAAGTGCCTGAAAATGATGAGAATGGGGGCGGTGAATAATGGAGAGGACGCTGACGCTTGACGATCTGCGGGAATTTGAGCAATACCCAGGACTTGCGGTAGACAGAAAGGCGCATTTCAGCCGATTTGCCAACAAGACTATAGTTCACCGTGACTATCACAGAAACTATACACTCATGACGTATATACTGCTGTTTTTCATATTCGCATTTATAGGCTGGATATGGGAAGTGGGCATACACATTGTTGAGGACGGAGTTTTCGTCAATCGAGGAACCATGTTTGGTCCATGGCTTCCTATATATGGTTTTGGCGGTGTGTGCGGTATCATACTGCTGAAGCGGTTCATAGACCACCATGTGGCGACTTTTTTCCTTGTTGTGGGGCTATGCTCGGTGGTCGAATACGCAACGAGCTGGTATCTTGAAACGTTCAAGCACATGAAATATTGGGATTACACGGGATATTTCTGCAACATCAATGGCAGGATATGTCTTGAGGGAGCGTTGATATTTGGCTTTGCAGGCTGTGCAGGAATATACATCATGGCACCGTTTTTTGATGATCTTTTGAAGAAGATACCATTCAAGGCAAGGTTTGCGGCGTGCGTGATACTTGTTGTATTATTCTGTTGTGACGCTGTTTACTCAAAGGCTAATCCTAATCAGGGCAAGGGTATAACTGATTATGCGGCTTACAATCTGCCTTTTCACAGGGTCGTGGTTAGTGAGGAGCTAGGAGTGAGGAGTGAGGAATTATTATTGCTACACTCTGATATTCTCGGATAGGTTTGATATGACTATTAGAAGGGCGGTTTTTGACCGCCCTTTTTCTGTGTGGAAATTCTGTAGGGGCTGGCGTCCTCGACAGCCTGATATCTATGCGTTAAGGTTTGATTTATCATAAAGCTGTGTTGACGAACGAAGGCGAGCGAACACTGTTCGCCCATACGGATTTTTTGGGAGATAGAAAAGCGGTGCAGAGTTTTCACTCCGACACCGCTTTATCTTTTGTTCTTTATTTAGTGCTTGTGATTTACTCGGTTTGGCGTTGCCATTCCTCATTCCTCATTAAACTAGAGCTTTAATCCAAAGCTTATTGATAATGCCGAATTTACTGCGGACATGGAGCTTACGTCAAGTGTTCCCATTTTCTCCTTTAGCCTTTTCTTGTCCAATGTACGGATCTGTTCCAACAATACCACGGAATCTTTCGCTAGTCCGCAGGTGCCACCGCCAACTTCTATATGTGTCGGCAGTTTCGCTTTATCAAGGCGGCTCGTTATTGCCGCTGCTATCACTGTGGGTGAATGCTTATTGCCTATGTCATTTTGTACTATCAGCACCGGTCGCATACCGCCTTGCTCTGAGCCTACCACTGGGCTGAGATCTGCATAATATATATCGCCCCTGTGTACAGTCACTTGTAAACACTCCTATTCTATGGGCTTTCGCCTTGATTTGCAGGCTTTTGCTCCTGCTTGTTCCTATTATTGCCTTATTATCGGGGTATTATACCAAAGTATCTATTTTGTTACAAGGTGCAGGGCTGTTTTATTTTATGCTGCAGCAGTGCTTTGGGTGAAAAGTCAGTATTGGTTGACTTTTCACGGTCAAAGTGATATACTTAACATAGTAAATAAAGGCGTAAATGTCTTGAAAGGAATGATTCTATGAGCGAAGGCTGCACACATGATTGCGAAAACTGTGCTTCAAAATGCTCTGATAAAAAGAGCTTGAAAGAGGAGCTTAATGCTGCGAGCTCTGTGAAAAAGGTATATGCAGTAATGAGTGGAAAGGGTGGCGTAGGCAAGTCTTTGGTGACAAGTATGCTTGCAGTAACGGCACAAAGACGTGGTTTTAAGACCGCTGTGCTGGACGCTGACATAACAGGCCCGTCTATACCGACAGCGTTTAATATCCACGAGAGAGCTAATACCAATATGTATGGCATTATCCCTGCGGTGAGCAAGACCGGTATCGAGATAATGAGCCTTAATCTGCTTCTTGAAAATGAAACTGACCCTGTTGTATGGCGTGGCCCTGTTATCGCAGGTGCAGTGAAGCAGTTTTGGACAGATGTGGCATGGAACGACGTTGACGTGATGTTTATAGATATGCCACCAGGAACAGGCGACGTGCCACTGACAGTTTTTCAATCCATTAAGGTTGACGGCATAGTTATCGTCACTTCGCCACAGGAATTGGTTTCCATGATAGTCGAGAAAGCGGTGCATATGGCGGATATGATGAAAGTACCGGTGCTTGGAATAGTGGAGAATATGTCATATTTTGAGTGCCCTGATTGTGGTAAGAAGCATAATATCTATGGTGAGAGCCATGTGGACGAAGCGGCAGTGAAGTTTGGTATCGACGCTGTGGCGAAAATGCCTATAGACCCGAAGTTTGCGAAAGCTTGCGATAATGGTGAGATAGAAGAAGTCGAGGGCGGCTGGCTGGATACGATCGCGGATAAACTTCTCGGTTAAAGTGAGGAGTGAGGAGTGAGGAGTGAGGAATGGCATAGCCAAACCGAGTAAATCACAAGCATAAAGTAAAAGTCAACACCGAGCGTAGCGAGCAAAAGGTCCAGGGGCACGCCCCTGGTCAGGGTCAAGGGGTGAAACCCATTGTGGGCACAGGGCAAAGCCCTGTCGGAGTTTGAGGCAGAGCCTCAATAGGCGCAAGCCTACAAAAGCGGTGCAGAAAAGCAATAGAAGAAAAACAAACTAAAAGCAAAATCAAAGCGGTGTCGTAGTAAAAAAACTCTGCACCGCTTTTTCTATCCCATAGCACAACGTAAAATCCGCAAAGAGCGTAGCGATTTTGCGGCACAGCGAATTTGCCTGAAACTCTGTAGGGGCTGGCGCCCTCGACAGCCCGCTCGAAGCGGTAAGGTTTGATTATTCATGATTTTGTGTAGACATGCCGTGTGCGGAAATGTTGTGCCGTACAGTGTTTTGAAAAAATATGCCGAACGTTGTGCGGATAACGTAGAATTGGACAGGCAAACGAGAAGCATTGTGCGGATATCGCAAATAAAAAAGCAGGCGGGTCAAAAAACCGCCTGCTTTCGCTATATTCAGTAATTATTAGAAACCAAGAATGCCCTTGAAATCTTCAATAAGCTTTTCTTCCTGTGCTTCTGCATCAGCTCTTGTGTCGCCGATAGTTGTGTAGTATGCCTTGATCTTTGGCTCTGTGCCGGAAGGTCTGATTATTACACTTGCGCCCTGCTCAAGTTTGAATGCGATAACATCTGACTTTGGAAGTGTAAGAACTGTCTTTGCACCTGTTTCAAGGTTTGTTTCCTCAGATGCAAGATAATCTGCTATGTCTACTACCTTGAGTCCGCCAATAGCCTTAGGTGGATCAGCTCTCAGATCAGTCATGATCTCCTTCATTCTCTCCATTCCGCTTGCACCCTCGCACTGGAATGACTTCTGGCTGTGGAGATAGTTGCCGTACTTCTTGTACATATCTTCTCTTGCCTGAAGCAGTGAGATGCCCTTTGTTCTGTAGAATGCTGCCATTTCACAAATGAGCATTGAGCCTACTACTGCGTCCTTATCTCTTACATATGAGCCTGCAAGATAACCATAGCTCTCTTCAAATCCGAAGATATATCTGTCGTCCTGTCCCTCTTTCTCAAGGAAACCGATCTGCTCACCGATAAACTTGAAGCCTGTGAGAACTTCTCTAAGCTCTACATTGTACTCTGCTGCTATCTTCTTGCATATGTCTGTTGTTACGATAGTCTTAACAGCTACAGGGTTCTTTGGCATTGTGCCAAGAGCTGTTCTTTCCTGACAAATATATTTGAGAAGCATTGCGCCTACTTCGTTTCCGCTGAACAGTACATAGTTGCCCTCAGGGTCAGGTACTGCGATACCAACTCTGTCACAGTCTGGGTCTGTTGCAAGAAGAAGATCAGGCTTTACTGTCTTGCAAAGCTCAAGTCCCTTTGCAAGGGCTTCCTTTATCTCAGGGTTAGGGAATGGGCAGGTAGGGAAGTTTCCGTCAGGATTTTCCTGCTCAGGTACTACTGTTACTTCCTTTATGCCTATCTTCTTAAGGATAGCTCTTACAGGCTTGTTGCCTGTGCCGTTAAGAGGAGTGTATACTACCTTCAGACCGCTGTCTGCTACGAGGTCAGTATGTACGCCCTGCTGTGCTACCTTGTCAAGATACTTGTCGATAACTTCCTGCTTAATATATTCGATCTTGCCTGACTTGATACCGTCCTCAAAGTCCATTACCTTTGCACCGCCGAACATCTCAACTGCGTTGATCTTGCCGATAACTGTGTTTGCAACATCGAGTGTGATCTGACAGCCGTCCTCGCCGTAAACCTTGTAACCATTGTACTTTGCAGGATTGTGTGATGCAGTTATAACGATACCTGCCTGACATTTAAGCTCTCTTACAGCCCAAGAAAGCATTGGTGTAGGCATAAGCTCTGAATAGATGTATACCTTTATGCCGTTTGCAGCCAGAACCGCAGCAGCTTCCTTTGCGAACTTGTCAGACTTGATACGGCTGTCATATGCGATAGCTACGCTGCCGTTTTCAAATGCGCCGTTTACATAGTCTGCAAGGCCCTGTGTTGCACGTCTGATAGTGTAAACATTAAGTCTGTATGCGCCTGCGCCGATAACTCCTCTGAGTCCGCCTGTGCCAAATTCAAGATCTCTGTAAAATCTGTCCTGGATCGCAGCCTCGTCGCCCTCGATAGACTTAAGCTCTGTCTGGAGATCAGGATCGTCAACAGCCTTTTCACACCAAAGCTTGTAAAGTTCCATTTCTGTCATTGTTAAATCACCTCATATAAATATTTCGCTTATAAAATACATATTTCTATAGGATTCATTATAGCACACTCCCCTATTTATTTCAAGAGTTGTAACAGTTATTTAACAAATTCCTGCAACTATTTACAAATGAGTTTCCGGAAACATTTTGGGGCATAATGCTAATTTCGGGACAGGGTGAATATAAATATAAAAATAGTATATGTGAGAGGTGGAAAATGTGAAAATATTAAGGAAAATATGCTCGGCAGTGTTATGTGCGGCGGTGGCAGTGTTTATGGTGTGTTCGCTGGCGGAGGGGAAAGAAAAAGCAGGTGCGCTGTCAGCGGAGGACTTTGTGCCTGCGGACACTGTGGCGGTGAGCGATATTATAGAGGGGCTTACGGCTAGGTCTGCAGTGGTGACGGAGATGACAACAGGCAGGGTGCTTTTTGAAAAAGAGCCGCAGGAGCAGTGTGAGTGCGGTCACTATGCGAAGCTCATGGTGCTTTTGCTCACAGCAGAAAAGATAGACAGCGGTGAGCTTTCCATGAGCGACACGTCAGTGGTGTCGGAGTATGCCAACTCTCAGCAGGGAAGCCAGATATGGCTTGACAAGGGAGAGAAGATATCTGTGGAGGAGCTTATAAAATCAGTGTCTGTAGGCAATGCAAACGACGGCTGTGCAGCGCTTGCGGAAAAGGTGGCAGGCTCGGCAGACAAGGCGGTGGAGCTTATGAACAGCCGTGCGAAAATGCTTGGCATGAATGACACTGTTTACACTGACTGTATAGGAATGGGAGAGGGCAATGTTACAACAGCAAAGGACACGGCTTTGCTTTGTTCGGAACTTGCAAAATACAAAAATCTCACTCCTTATCTTACCTGCTGGCTTGACACTGTGAGAGACGGCAAGGCGGAGCTTGTGAACCTTAATAGGCTTGTGCGTACTTACAAGGGCGTAACAGGCATGAAAGCGTGGGGAAGTGAAAAGGCTGGGAGCTGTATTGCGGCAACGGCTGAAAAAGGGGATATGTCAGTATGCGTAGTGCTTAACGGCTGCGATTCGCAGGAGGATATGAATGCTGAGGCGAAGAAACTTCTGAACTTGGCGTTCGATACATATGAGATATATACCCCTGAACTTCCTGAGGATATGGTAAAGGAAACTGTGGTGTGCGGAGGTGAGGAGCTTTCTGTGAAGCTTGCACCAGAGGGACTTTATTCTATCGTTATCCCGAGGGGAACATATCGTATGGTGGAGTGCGATTTTACGGCAGAGGAAAAGCTTGACGCACCTGTGAAAAAGGGCGAAACTGCGGGAGAAATAAGATACACCATGGGCGGCGAGGTGATATTAGAGGGAAAGATAGTCGCCTGCAAAGAGGTGAAGGAGATGAATTTTATCTGCGGCATAAAAAAGCTTGTGTACAATCTGCTAAGTATGTAATAAGAGATTTGTTTAAAATGCACAAAAGATGATTTCGCTTTATAAAACTCTTGAAATGTTCACAAAAATATAGTATAATTTATCTAGTATTAACGGAGAAACGTGTTTTATGGTAGTGCGTCTCCGTCAGGTAAGGAAAGGAAATGAAGGATAATGTCATTAAAGCTTAACACAAAGTATCTTGAGGGTTTTGTAAGTGAACATGAATACGAGGGTATGGCTGCACAGGTAACTGCCGCTCATAATACTCTGGTGAACAGAAACGGTCTGGGAAATGATTTTCTCGGCTGGGTAACACTCCCTGAGGATTATGATAAGGAAGAATTTGCAAGGATCAAGGCTGCTGCCGCAAGAATAAAGGAAAAGTGCGATGTTCTCATCGTTATCGGTATCGGCGGTTCTTATCTTGGTGCAAGAGCTGCTATCGAGCTGCTCAAGTCGCCATTCTACAACAATCTTAAGAAGGATACTCCTGACATCTATTTTGTCGGAAACAATATCAGCTCGGCTTACCTCAATGAAGTGCTTTCAATTTGCGAGGGCAGAGATATCTGTGTAAACGTAATTTCAAAGTCGGGCACAACAACTGAGCCTGCACTTGCTTTCAGAATTTTCAAGAAGCTTCTTGAAGATAAGTATGGTAAGGAAGAGGCTAAGACAAGAATTTTCGCTACAACAGACAAGGCTAAGGGTACTCTCAAGCAGCTTTCTGACGAAGAGGGCTATGAGACATTCGTTGTTCCTGATGACGTTGGCGGAAGATTTTCAGTTCTTACAGCAGTTGGTCTTCTCCCTATCGCAGCAGCAGGCTGTGATATCGACAAGCTCATGGCTGGTGCAAGAGAGGGTATGAAGAAGTATTCTGCTGATGATAACAACGATTGCTATAAGTATGCAGCACTCAGGAACATTCTCTACAGAAAAGGCAAGAGCGTTGAGATGCTCGTTTCATATGACCCTTCATTCACAATGATGGGCGAGTGGTTCAAGCAGTTGTTCGGCGAGAGCGAGGGCAAGGACGATAAGGGTATATTCCCATCTGCCGCTACATTCTCCACAGACCTGCACTCACTTGGTCAGTTCATTCAGGACGGCTCAAAACTTATGTTTGAGACAGTTATGCACATCAAGACACCTAAGAGCGACCTGTTCTTGGAGCCTGACAAGGATAATCTTGACGGACTTAACTTCCTCACAAATCAGAATATGTCAGTTGTAAATGAAAAGGCATATCAGGGTACTATCCTTGCTCACACTGAGGGCGGCGTTCCTAATATCGTTATAGATGTTGACAAGCTCGATGAGGAAAACCTTGGCGAGATGATCTACTTCTTTGAGAAGGCTTGTGCTATCTCAGGTTATATGCTTGGCGTAAACCCATTCAATCAGCCGGGCGTTGAGAGCTACAAGAAGAATATGTTCGCTCTTCTCGGCAAGCCGGGTTATGAGTCACAGAAGGCTGAACTCGAGGCTAAGCTGGGCTAATATCCTAAAGGCAGAACAAAAGGAAATTTTGAGCGTTTCCCCTTTGGGGGTCTGCTCTTAAAATAAATGCTTTAATAAGCGGAACGGAGAGTTTATATGATTAATTTGATTCCAGGTAAAAAGGGCACAGGCAAGACTAAGATACTTGTTGATTCTATCAAGAAGGCTGCTGAAAATGCTACAGGCAACGTTGTTTGCATCGAAAGAGGTATGCAGCTTACCTATGACCTTCCTCATAATGTAAGATTGGCTGACGCTGAAGAATACGGTATCAACAGCTTTGACAGCTTCTATGGCTTTGTTGCAGGTCTGATGGCTGGCAACTATGACATTCAGGAAGTTTTCGTTGACGGTATCCTGAAGATCGGCGGCAGAGATTATGACGCTCTTGGCAATATGCTTGAAAAGGTAGCAGTTCTCACAAAGGACGTAAACGTTACTTTCACAGTATCTGCTGACGTTGACGAGCTGCCTGCAAAGGTAAAGGCTTTCATCAAGTAAGGCTTTGCGCTTCGTTTATTGGTATTTTGATAGCAAAAACGAAAAAATTGAAAAAAAGTATTGACAAATCACGTTTCTCAGGTTATAATGGAATTTGTGATGTTTGAGGTGCAAGTATGAATGTACAGTTGAAGGAACTTTTCGATATAATCGGAGAGCGAAAAACGATCGATTATTCCATAACAGCAGACAAGCTGTCGGAGTATGGCGGATATTCTTTTGCATCGCCCGTTGCGGTAACAGGTGAGATAGAGAACAGGGCAGGGGTGGTAACGCTCAGGTTCAAGACTGTTTTTACTATGGATCACACCTGTGACAGATGTCTAAAGGAGTTCAGCAGGGAGTATGTTTATGACTTTGAACACACTCTGGTGAGAAGTGTTCAAAGCGACAGGGACGATTATGTAGTCTGCGAGAACAATACTCTTGATCTGGACGAATTAGCTATTTCAGATTTGTTGTTACAGCTGCCTACAAAAATTCTTTGCAGGGATGACTGCAAGGGTTTGTGTTACGTTTGCGGACAGGATTTGAATGAGGGCAAATGTAACTGCTCTTGACGGGAAATAGCTGAACAGACTATAATGATTTTACTGACGAGGAGGTGCCAGAATGGCAGTACCAAAGAGAAAAGTATCCAAGGCTAGACGTGACAAGAGACGTTCAGCAGTTTGGAAGCTTGACGCACCTGCACTTTGTAAATGTTCTAACTGCGGTGAGCTTACTTCACCACACAAGGTTTGCAAGAATTGCGGTTATTATAAGGGCGTAGAGGTTATCAAGAAGGAAGCATAATTTTTGATAAGCACATAGAGCAGAATGGCTTAGGCCGTTCTGCTCTTTTTTGTTGTAGCAGTGAAAAAGGCGGGCAAACGCTGTTCACTTCTACATATTTGTAGTAAAAATCTATGGAATGTGGGTGCTGTATTTCTCGTATGGTTGACAAAACGTGAGAAATTGTGTTATACTATACGATGTATCAATGTGCAAATTTATATGAAATGAGGTCGATATATATGTCATTGCCGATCGTTGCGATAGTGGGCAGACCTAATGTTGGTAAGTCTACTCTTTTTAATAAGCTTATCGGTCAAAGACTTTCTATAGTTGAAGATACCCCTGGCGTCACAAGAGATAGGATTTATGCAAGGTGCGAATGGCTCGGACACGAGTTCATGCTGGTTGACACGGGCGGAATCGAGCCTGAGTCTGATGATATTATCCTTGCTCAGATGCGCAGACAGGCGGAGCTTGCTATACTGAAAGCTGATGTCACCATTCTTGTGACAGACCTTAAATGCGGAGTTACTGCTACTGATTATGAGGTGGCACAGATGCTTTTGAAATCGGGCAAGCCTATCGTGCTTTGTGTGAACAAGGTGGATAATGTGGGCGAACCGCCTATGGAGCTGTATGAGTTCTATAATCTCGGCTTGGGCGAACCGTTCCCTGTTTCTTCTGTCCATGGTCACGGAACGGGCGATCTTCTTGACGAGGTGCTGAAATATCTTCCGGAGGAAAATGAAGAGGACGATGATGATGATTCGATAAAGGTCGCTGTTATCGGCAAGCCTAACGTTGGAAAGTCCTCTATAATAAACAAGATATGCGGTGAGGAACGTGTTATCGTGTCAAATATCGCAGGCACTACTCGTGACGCTACTGATTCGGTTGTGGAAAATGAAAAGGGCAAGTTCGTTTTCATAGATACGGCCGGTATCAGACGTAAGTCAAAGGTGCTGGAGACTATTGAGAAATACTCTGTGTTGAGGGCTTATATGGCTGTTGACAGAGCTGATGTTGCCGTTATCGTTATTGACGCAACTGTGGGCTTTACTGAGCAGGATTCAAAGGTGGCAGGCTATGCTCACGAAAAGGGCAAGGCTTGCGTCGTTGCGGTGAACAAGTGGGACGCTATCGAGAAAGAAACCAACACCATGAACGACTTTCAGAAAAAGCTTCAGGACGATTTCAGCTTCATGAGCTATGTGCCTTTTGTGTTCATCTCTGCAAAAACAGGTCTGAGAATGGACAAGCTTTTTGATACTATCAAGTTCGTTGCAGAGCAGAACTCTATTAGAATACCGACAGGCAGACTTAACGATGTTCTTGCATATGCTACCCAGAGGGTACAGCCACCGTCTGACAAGGGCAGAAGGCTGAAGATATACTACATGACGCAGGTTTCTACCAAACCGCCTACATTCGTGTTTTTTGTAAACAGAGCCGATCTGTATCATTTTTCCTATCAGCGTTATATTGAAAATCAGATAAGAGAGACCTTCGGACTTGAAGGCACGCCTATCGTTTTCAAGATAAGAGAGCGTGACAAGGACGACGTTAAATAAAATTCTGGAGGTTATTTTGTGGACATATTTTTAAGTCTGGCATTCACTATAATTTTTTCCTATCTTTTCGGAAGTCTTAATTCTGCCATAATCGTGTGCAGAGTTTTAAAGCATAAGGATATCCGTGATTACGGAAGCAACAACGCAGGTTTGACCAATGTTCTGAGAGTATTCGGAAAAGGGCCTGCGGCGGCAACTCTGTTGTGTGATCTTGCAAAGGGCGTGCTTGCGGTAGTTATCTGCCGTCTTGTGGTGACAAACGGTTTCGGCGTGACATTTTTTCATGACGATAAGTTTATCGGATATCTTGCGGGCTTTTTTGTAATGCTTGGACATATTTTCCCGGTATTCTATGGTTTTCACGGTGGAAAGGGCGTTCTTATTGCGGCAACGACCCTTATCGCTATCGACCCTCTGACCTGTGCTTTCTCGGTGGCTGTTTTCGCTATCGTGCTTGCGGCAACAAAATACGTGTCTGTAGGTTCTATATGCGCCGCTATCGCATATCCTGTTTTTACGCCTATTGTTCAGCTTTTTATCATCAAGGGCGACGGCGTGATTGCAAACACTCTTATGGCTGCGGCTATCGGTCTGCTTATCATTTATATGCACAGACCTAATATCAAACGCCTTATGAACGGCACCGAAAACAAATTCGGAAGCAAGAAAAAGGCGTAAGGGAGGTTTTATTATGGCAGATATTACTATACTTGGTTCAGGCGGATTTGGTCTTGCACTGGCAATAATGTGCGACAATGCAGGGCATAAAGTAACAGTATGGTCAAAGTTTCAGGACGAGATAGATGCTATCAAGAGAACAGGCGAGCTTAAAGCAAAGCTTCCTGGCGTTCAGGTGAACAAGACTATCGAGCTTACACCGGATATAAGCTGTGTTAAGGATAAAGACATGGTGATACTTGGCATACCTTCGCCTTTTCTCAGAGAGGTCTGCGAAAGCGTTGTGCCTTATCTTGAAAGCAGGACTATAGTTGTGAACACGGCAAAGGGTCTTGAGGGCGGAAGCCTTAAAACTATGTGCTGTGTGGCGAGAGAGTGCTTTCCGAACAATCATGTTGCGGTGCTTACCGGTCCGTCACACGCAGAGGAAGTGGCAAGAAAAGTTCCCACTACTGTTGTGACTGCTTCTGACGACAGGGAGGTTTCATATTATATACAGAACACTCTTTCTAACGATACGTTCAGAGTGTATGTTAATGATGACGTTATGGGCTGCGAGATAGGCGGTTCGCTGAAAAACGTCATCGCTTTGGCGGCAGGCGTTTGCGACGGCCTTGGACTTGGTGACAACACAAAGGCTGCACTTATGACAAGGGGTATCAGAGAGATATCACGTCTTGGAGTTGCAATGGGCGCAAAACTTGAAACCTTTGGCGGACTTAGCGGCATAGGCGACCTTATCGTTACTTGCTGTTCAATGCACAGCAGAAACCGCCGTGCGGGTATTCTCATAGGCAAGGGAGTTACCCCTGAGGAGGCTGTAAGACAGGTCGGCACTGTTGAGGGCTATGTTTGCACCAAAAACGCATGGGAGCTTTCAAAGAGAATGGGCATTGAAATGCCTATCACAGAGCAGCTTGCAAAGGTGCTTTTCGAGGGTGAGCCTGCGGCTAACGCTATCAAAAATCTTATGGGCAGACCGAACAGAAATGAAACTGAGTCAACTTTTCTTAGTTAGGAAAGCGACCGTTGAAAGGACGGATACATATGCTTAAAAGATACACTATCAAGACAGAACGCAGAGGGCTTTACAACATCACGAGCTATGTAAGGCAGGCTGTGACAGAATCAGGAGTGCAAAGCGGCATGGCGGTGGTATTCTGTCCCCACACCACGGCGGCGATAACAATAAATGAGAATGCCGACCCCGACGTAAAGACGGATCTTCTTTACGCTTTGGAGGAAACATTTCCGAACAGACCGCAGTTCCGTCACGCTGAAGGAAACTCTGACGCTCATATGAAGTCAAGCTGTGTTGGTGCTTCGGAAACTGTTATCATCGACGATAACGAACTTCTTCTCGGCACTTGGCAGGGTATCTATTTCGCTGAGTTTGACGGACCGAGAACAAGAAACTTTTTTGTGAAGATAATAAAGGGCTGATTTTGGCGTTTTTCCTCTTTACAATCTGCTGAAAATATTGTATAATTAATATGGATAATTCCAACGAAATATGTGTTAAGGAGTGCTTTGAAATATGGAACCTAAATATAAGAGAATATTGCTCAAATTAAGCGGTGAGGCTCTCGCAGGCGATAAGAAGATAGGTCTTGATTATGACGTTATCACCTCATTCGGCAAGAGCATAAAAAAATGTGTTGACGCCGGCGTTGAGGTAGGTATCGTTGTAGGCGGCGGCAATTTCTGGAGAGGCAGATCAAGCGGTGCAATGGACAGAACAAGAGCCGACCATATCGGTATGCTGGCAACTGCCATGAACGCACTTGCTGTTGCAGACGGCCTTGAGAACTGCGGTCTTGAAGTGAGAGTACAGACGGCTATATCCATGCCACAGGTGGCTGAGCCTTACATCAGAAACAAGGCTATGCGTCACTTTGAAAAGGGTAGAGTAGTTATCTTCGGCTGCGGCACCGGTAACCCATTCTTCTCAACTGATACGGCTGCTGCACTGAGAGCGGCTGAGATAGAGGCTGACATATTCTTTAAGGCTACCATGGTAGACGGTGTTTATGACAAGGATCCGCACAAGTATCCAGACGCTGTCAAGTATGACACACTTACATTTGCTGATATCCTTGCAAAGGGTCTGCAGGTAATGGACTCGACCGCTGCGGCAATGTGTAAGGACAACAATATCCCGATACTCGTTTTCGATCTTGCAAGACCAGACAATATCTATGACGCTTGCATGGGCGAAAATATAGGCACTCTCGTAAAATAATAAAGAAATCAAGAAAGGATCGTTTGAATATGAAACAGATCAAGGAAAATGCTAAGACAAAAATGGAAAAATCCATAAACGTTATGCTTTCGGACTTTGCAGGCATCAGAGCAGGCAGAGCTAATCCGTCCGTACTCAACAAGGTTCAGGTAGAATACTATGGTGCAATGACACCTGTTACACAGATGGCAGCGGTTTCTGTTGCTGAGGCAAGAGTGCTTGTTATACAGCCATGGGATAAGTCAACTCTCAAGCCTATCGAAAAGGCTATCCAGGCTTCTGATATCGGCATCAATCCACAGAACGACGGCTCTGTTATCAGACTTACTTTTCCACAGCTCACTGAGGACAGACGTAAGGAGCTTGTTAAGGACATCAAGAAAATGGGCGAGGAGTGCAAGGTCGCTATCCGTTCTATCAGACGTGACGCTATGGAAAAGTTCAAGGCAATGAAGAAGAACAACGAGATCACAGAGGACGATCTTAAGGACTGCGAGGACGAGATCCAGAAGCTTACTGACAGGTTCGTTAAGGAAGTTGACGGTCACGTTGCCGAAAAGGAAAAAGAGATACTCTCTATCTAAGTCATGGCGAAGAATGAGAAGATAAGCCTTGGTGAGAACGTGTCTGTGCCTGTTCATGTGGGCGTTATAATGGACGGCAACGGCAGATGGGCGAAAAAGAGGGGCTTGCCCCGAAAGTTCGGACACAGAGAGGGTGCAAAGACCTTTCGTGCCATAACAAGACACGCCAAGGCGCTTGGAATACAGTATATAACTTACTATGCGTTTTCTACCGAGAACTGGAAAAGACCTAAGGACGAGGTAGACGCAATTATGGATCTTTTTGAAAAGTATCTTGACGAGGTCAGGGACTTTATCGAGGAGAATATCAGGGTGCGCTTTATAGGCGACAGAACAAGGCTCAGCGAAAATCTGCAAAGGAAAATGGCTTCCGTTGAGGAGGACTCAAAGGACTTTGACTCTATGACCCTTGTGCTTGCTATCAACTACGGCGGCAGGGACGAGATTTGCCATGCGGCTAAGACATTGGCTCAGCAGGTGAAAGAAGGCAAGCTGGAGCCTGAGGATATCACAATGGATATGATAGAGAGAAATCTCTACACTGAGGAGATACCTCCTGTTGACCTTGTTATAAGACCTAGCGGAGAGCAAAGATTGTCAAACTTTATGATATGGCAGGCGGCTTACGCGGAGTTTTATTACACAAATATCCTATGGCCTGACTTCAAAGGCAGCGACCTTGACAAGGCTGTTATCGCATACAGCGAAAGAAACAGAAGATTTGGAGGGGTGTAAAAAATGTCTACCCGTATTAAATCTGCGGCAGTTGCCATTGTTATCGCAGTGATACTGCTTATCGCACACGGAACGTTCCTGTTCAACATTGCGGTGGGCGCAATTTCTGCACTTGCAATATATGAGATATTCAGGGCGACAAAAATGACAGAGCATAAGTATCAGACCATTGCCTGCTGTGCGTTTGCCTTTGTGGACGCTTTCATGCCTGTGTTCTACAGACACGGCTGGCTGTACTTTTTCAGCTACAAGCTTTATATGGGGCTTTTCGTTATAGCAATGTGTCTGCTTTATCTTAAAGAGCATACAAAATTCCAGTATACAGAGTTTTTCTTCATGCTGGGCGTGGGCATACTTCTGCCGTATTCATTCTCAACCTTGGTCACAATGGCAGGCTTGGGCGGCAAGGGCGTGTTTATGATAGTTCTTACTCTTGCAGCGGCTTGGCTGGCTGACAGCGGTGCTTATTTTGCAGGAACTTTCTTCGGCAAAACAAAGCTTTGCCCTGAGATAAGCCCTAAGAAAACGGTGGAGGGCCTTATAGGCGGCGTTATCTCAAATGGTATTCTTATGCTTATAATAAGCCTGTTCTATCAGTTCGTACTTAAAGGCGAGTCTATCCACTATCTAGGCGTTCTAATCGCAGGTATGCTTGCGGCTCTTATCGGACTTGTGGGCGACCTTACAGCTTCTGTGATAAAAAGACAGACTGGTATAAAGGACTATGGCAACATAATGCCGGGTCATGGTGGAATAATGGATCGCTTTGACAGCGTTCTGCTCGTTGCACCTTTTATGTACTATATGTTCACACAGGGGCTTATACTTAAATAGAAAATTATGACTTTTAGGGGCAGGCTTAGGCTTACCCCTTTTAAGCGTTATTAAGGCAACACCGCTTGCAAACCATCTTTATGCGGAATTGCCTGAATTTATTTTATATGATGAGGGACAATAAATGAAAACAATGACCATACTCGGCTCAACGGGTTCTATAGGCACGCAGGCATTAGAAGTGGCTGCAAAGCATAATATTAAAGTAAAGGCGCTTGCGGCAAATTCTGACGTTGAAAAGCTTGCGGCTCAGTCAAAAGAGCTTATGCCTGAGCGTGTGTGTATCTACCGAGAGGACAAAAAGTCAGAGCTTGAAAAGCTTCTCAGTGGCACTGGCATAAAAATATCCACAGGCATGGAGGGACTTAAAGAGATAGCAAGAATGGACGGGGTCGATATCATGCTCAACTCAGTCGTTGGCATGGTGGGTCTTGTGCCAACCCTTACGGCTATCGAAAAAGGCACTGACATTGCCCTTGCCAACAAGGAAACACTTGTGGCAGGCGGTGAGCTTGTTATAAAGGCTGCGGCTGAAAAGGGAGTAAAGATATATCCTGTTGACAGCGAACATTCGGCTATCTTTCAGTGCCTGCAGGGAAACGAGGGCAACAGGCTCAAAGGGATAATCCTTACTGCTTCGGGCGGACCATTCTTCGGCAAAACAAAGTCTGACCTGGAGGGCGTGACAGTTGAGCAGGCTCTTAATCACCCTAATTGGTCAATGGGCAGAAAGATAACCATTGACTCTGCTACGCTTATGAACAAGGGTCTTGAATTTATCGAAGCAATGTGGCTTTTCAAGCTCAGACCTGAGCAAATAGAGATAGTTGTCCATAGACAGAGCGTTGTACATTCAGCTGTGGAGTATGAGGATAATTCTGTTATCGCACAGCTTGGCGTGCCTGATATGAAAATACCCATACAGTATGCTCTGCTTTATCCTGAGAGAGTGGAATGTGATGTGAAAAAGCTGTCACTTACAGACTATGGAAAGCTCACTTTCGAAAAGCCTGACTATGATACGTTCGATTGTCTTAGGGCTTGTATAAAGGCTGTCACTATCGGCGGAAATCTCCCTGCGGCAGTGAATGGAGCGAATGAGGAAGCCGTTGCGGCTTTTCTTGACGGCAGGATAGATTTTCTTGACATTGGTAGGATAGTAATGAATGTCTGCGAGAATACACCACGAAAAGAGATAAAGTGTGTGGAAGATGTGCTGGAAGCGGATAGAAAGGCTAGGGAGAGAGCGAAGGAGCTTATCGGAGCTTAGTGAGGAGCGGCTTTTAAGTGAGGAGTGAGGAGTGAGGAGTGAGGAATGGCACAGCCGACCAAGCAAATCACCACAAAAAGGTAAAATAAAGCATCGAGCAAAGCGATTTTGCGGCAAGATAAACTATCCCGAATATTTGTAGGGGCTTGGCGAAATTTCTGTTCGCAAGCTCACAGAAATGCGACAGCCCGCTCGGAGGAGCGAGGTTTGAATTATCCAGAGCTTATGTAGAAAACATTATGTGGATAACACAAATGAGATTGTAGACGAAATGTCGGAGGGGTCGGGACGTCGGATTTATGCAAAGCAGAAATTGCGCCGCTCCCCTACAGAAAATAAATTACAACAACATTAGTAAATCAAACGCACAGAGTGTTCATGCGAGGTAAAAAAATGAGTATATTATTTGCAATATTGATCTTTGAAGCTATCATAATAATACACGAGCTTGGTCACTTTATTGCGGCGAAAGCCAGCGGAGTAAAGGTCAACGAGTTCGCTATTGGCATGGGTCCTGCCATTATCAAAAAGAAAAAGGGCGATACCCTTTATGCTTGGCGTGTGTTTCCCATAGGCGGCTATTGTGCCATGGAGGGCGAGGATAACGGAAGCGAGGACGGCGGTGCGTTTTGTAATAAAAGCCTGCCAAAAAGAATGCTTATCGTGGTGGCAGGCGTTATAATGAATCTTGTGCTTGGATATATTATCCTTTGTATCAGCACCGCAAGGTCTGACGGCATCGCAACCACCACTATATCGTGGTTTGAGGATAACGCTATGTCCCAATCGACCGGCTTGCAGGTGGGTGACGAGGTAATCGAGGTCAACGGCATGAGGATCTTCACCACTATGGATATGTCCTATCAGTTTGGAAACGATGAGGACGGCAAGTTCGATATGGTGGTGAAGCGTGACGGAAAAAAGGTGGAGCTTAAAGATGTCACCTTTGCAACGGACGATAATACCATGCACATTGATTTCAAGGTCGCACCCAAAGCTGTGACCGTCGGCTCTGTGATAACTCAGTCTTTCAAGCAGGGCTGTACTGACGGCAGACTTATCTATATCTCCTTTGCCGACCTTATAAGAGGAAAGTATTCCATAAAAGACCTCAGCGGTCCTGTGGGTATCGTTGACACTATCGACAATGTTATCGACAGCGAAAGGGACAGCCAGTCAGGTAAAATAGATTGGTCGTCACTTATTGACACAATGTTGTCGCTGGGTGCGTTCATGACCATAAATATCGGCATTTTCAATCTCTTGCCATTGCCTGCACTTGACGGCGGAAGACTTTTGTTTCTTATTATCGAAGCGGTACGCCGTAAGCCTGTCAAGCCTGAGCATGAGGGAATGGTACACGCTATCGGTATGGCGGCTCTGTTGCTTCTTATGGTAGTGGTGACAGTGAGCGATATCATCAAGCTTGTTTAAAGGAGGAACTGTTTATGTCAGGTGAAAATAAGAGAAACGTAAGACCTGTCAAGGTGGGAGGACTTACTCTTGACGGCAAAAAGATATATATCCAATCAATGCTCAATGTGCCGTCTACGGACATAGAAGGCTCTGTTAAGCAGGCTGTGGAGCTTGAAAATGCTGGCTGTGAAATAGTAAGAGCGGCTATACCGGACATGGAAGCCGTTAAGCTTATCCCTGCTATCAAAGAGAAAATCTCTATCCCTCTTGTGGCGGATATCCACTTTGACTATCGCCTTGCCATTGCGGCGGCGGAAGCTGGTATCGACAAGATAAGGATAAATCCCGGAAATATCGGCTCTATGGATAGGGTGAAAGCGGTGGTTAAAGCCTGTCGTGAAAGAAATATCCCTATCAGGATAGGCGTGAACGGCGGCTCTCTGGAAAAGGAGCTTCTTGCAAAATACGGTTCGCCAACTGCGGAGGCTCTTGTGGAAAGCGCAATGGGTCATGTGAGAATTTTGGAGCAGTGCGACTTTGAGGATATCGTTATTTCCATAAAGTCATCAGACGTGCCGACTATGATAAAGGCATACAGACTGTGTGCACAGACCTGTAACTATCCTCTGCACCTTGGAGTAACTGAGGCTGGCACCGAGAGAATGGGTCTTATAAAATCATCTATCGGTATAGGTTCGCTTCTGTGCGACGGCATAGGCGAAACTATAAGAGTTTCACTTACCGACGAGCCTGTAAAAGAGATATACGCCGCAAAGGATATTTTAAAGGCTATCGGCAAAAGTGGCGGAGTAAGGATAGTTTCCTGCCCTACCTGCGGAAGAACTAGGATAGACCTTATAGGTCTTGCAAAAAAGGTTGAGGAAGCCACCAAGGATATAGACAAGGATATCAAGATAGCCGTTATGGGCTGTGTTGTGAACGGCATAGGCGAGTCGGGCAACGCTGATATCGGCATTGCAGGCGGTGACGGCTGTGCAGTGATATTCAGCCACGGTGAAAAGCTCAGAAAGGTATCAGAGGAGGAGGCTTTGCCTGCGCTTCTGGCGGAAATAGAAAAACTTTAAAAGGATATACCATAAATGAATACATACACCATTGAAAGCTTCTTTGAGAACTATAAGGAGCTTATACCCTCTGTGATAGAAAAGGGCAGGATATTAAGGCTGGGCTATAACGAAGAAAACGGCACTTTTACCTGTCAGGCGGCTTTTGACAAGCTGGTGCCTTTTGACAGCACAGTGGAATTTGAAATGAAAATGAGGGCGGCTCTCGGAGCAGGAAAGTTTATTTTGCAGCTCAAATATACCCCTGATATGCTTTGTGCGGAGTATTTTCCTGAGCTTTGCAAGTTTCTTAAAAGCAGATTTCCTCTTGTGAACGGCTTTTTTGACAACGCTGAGGCTGTTTATGAAAACGGCATTTTCACCGTGGATATAAAACACGGAGGCGAAGCGTTGCTGAAAAAGGCGGGCATAGAAACGGCTTTTCCTGCGCTCACCATGGAGCTTTTTTCCGTAAGGGCGGATATAAGGCTCACAGGCGTGCTTGAAACGGATATGGAAGAGCATCAGCGTGAGCAGGAGGAGTTTTTGAACTCCCTCCCTGTGCCGAAAATAGACCCTGCACAGCCTGAGAAAAAGGCGGCTGTTACCACTAATACTGCAAGCGGTGCTTCTGTGGATTTTCGAACTGCAAATGTGGACTTCACAAGGTTCTCGCTTCTGTGCGATGACGCTCTTGTGCTTATGGGTGCGCCAATATCAGGAAACGAGCAGGTGATGCAGATGAAAGATATCCCTGCGGATTACCGTGGACGTGTGGTGGTCTGGGGCGATATTTTCGGACCTGTGGAAACAAAGGAAACAAAGTCGGGTATGCTTATAGCACACCTGAATTTTACCGACTATACTTCCTCAAACTCTATAAAGTTCATAGGCTCAAACAAGAATTTCAGAAACATGAAAGGCTTGAAAAGGGCAGTGCTTGAGGCAATGCTGGAACACCTTAAGGCAGGCAAGACCATACTTGTGGCAGGTGAGATAGAGGAGGACGATTTCGACCACTCTATAAACATCAAGCCTGACAGCATTATGGTGGTAAAGCGTGAAAAGGAAAAGGATACCTGCGAGCATAAGCGTGTGGAGCTTCATTGCCATACCAATATGTCTATGATGGACGCTCTCACTCCTGCGGGCAAGCTTGTGGAAAGAGCCTATTCATGGGGACACAAAGCCCTTGCCATAACAGACCATGGTGTCGTTCAGGGCTATCCTGACGCCGGAAATACCTGTATCGGCATACGCAAGGGCGGCGGTGACTTCAAGGTTCTTTACGGCATAGAGTCATACGAGGTCAATAATGACGAAAAGATATTCCGTGGAACGGACAAGCGTGAGCTTACAGACGAGATAATCTGCTTTGACCTTGAAACTACGGGTACAAATCCTAATGAAGATAGGATCATCGAGATAGGCGCTGTCAAACTGAGAGATCTTGAAGTTGTGGACAAGCTCGATATTTTCGTGAACCCTGAAAGACCTATCCCTGAGTTTATCTCAAACCTCACCCACATAACTGACGATATGGTAAAGGACGGCGCAAGCGAAAGGGAAGCTCTCCTTAAATTCAAGGAGTTTATCGGTGACGACCCTGTTCTTGTGGCGCACAATTCTCAGTTCGATACGGGCTTTATATCCGCCTGTGCAAAAAGACAGGGCATCGAGATAAAATATTCTTCTATAGACACTGTGCCAATGTCGCAGATAATGCTTCCTGAGCTTGAAAAGCATAAACTCAACTATGTGGCGGAGCATTTCGGACTTGGGGATTTTCAGCACCACCGTGGCTGTGATGACGCAGAGGTGCTTGCAGGGATATTCATAAGGCTGTCGAAAATGCTCATGGAGCAGTATCCTCTGATTCTTATAACAGTGGATATGCTCAACAGCTTGCTTGCAAATGAAAATCAGGTGCTTGCAAAGCCGACTTATCACCAAATTATTATCGTAAGAAATAACACGGGTCTGAAAAATCTGTATAGGCTTATATCAGACTCCAATCTTAAATATTTCAAAAGACGTCCGAGAATACCAAAATCTGAGCTTGTAAGACACCGTGAGGGTCTTATCCTCGGTAGTGCCTGCGAGCGTGGCGAGGTCATTCAGGCTTATCTCGAGGGCAGAAACTATGATGAGATCAAGCAGATAGCAAGCTTTTATGACTATCTGGAGATCCAGCCTGACGGAAACAACAAATTTATGCTCACCACCGAAAAGCCTCCTTATGACAGGATACACACAGCGGAGGATATAAAGGATATAAACCGCTTTATTGTAAAACTTGGGGAGGACTTGGGCATACCTGTCTGCGCAACAGGCGACGTGCATTTTATGGACAAGACCGACGCACAGTTCAGGTCGGTGATACAGGCTTCAATGGGCTTCCCTGACGCCGATACTCAGCCTCCTTTGTATCTTAAGACCACAAACCAAATGCTTGACGAGCTGAGCTATCTTGGCGAGGAAAAGGCGTTTGAGGTCGTTGTCACAAATACAAACAACGTGGCTGATATGGTAGACCCTGACCTGAAAGCTTTCCCGAACGGTACTTATACGCCTTTTATCGAAGGCTCGGTTTATCAGCTTCAGTATATATGCTGGAAAAAATGCTGTTCCATTTACGGCGACTGCGACCCTGAGACCATAGAAGTCCCTGAGGGCGAGGATGTTGACGTATCAAAATATTTTGAGGGACACATTCCAGACCTTGTTTTCAAAAGACTTAAAAGAGAGCTTGACTCCATTATCAAGCACGGATTTGCAGTGCTTTACATGATATCTCAGAAGCTTGTTGCCAACTCCAACGAGAATGGCTATCAGGTAGGTTCAAGAGGCTCGGTAGGCTCGTCATTCGTTGCCTCCATGTCAGGTATCTCTGAGGTAAATCCTCTTGTGCCACACTATGTCTGTCTTAACTGCCACCACAGCGAGTTCATTACAGACGGCTCGGTAGGCTCAGGCTTTGACCTGCCACCGAAAAACTGTCCTGTGTGCGGAGAGAATATGCACCGTGACGGACACGATATCCCATTTGAAACGTTCCTTGGCTTTGACGGCGATAAAGCCCCTGATATCGACCTTAACTTCTCAGGCGACTATCAGGCAAAGGCGCATAAATATACGGAAGTTCTTTTCGGTGAGGACCATGTGTTCAAAGCCGGTACTATTGGCATGATCCAGGAAAAGACAGCTTTCGGATACGTTATGAAATATCTTGACGAGCGTGGAAAAACAGTGCCAAAGGCTGAGATAGAAAGACTTAAACTCGGCTGCTGCGGCATAAAGAGAACGACTTCTCAGCACCCGGGTGGAATGGTCGTTATCCCTAGCGACTATGAGGTCTATGACTTCACACCTGTTCAGCACCCTGCGGAAAAAGTGGACTCTGACATGGTAACTACCCACTTCGACTTCCATTCTCTCCACGATACTATCTTGAAGCTTGACGAGCTTGGTCACGATAACCCGACAATGTATAAGTATCTGGAAATGTTCACAGGACGAGATATCCTCGATTGCCCCATGTCTGACCCTGCGGTCTATTCGCTGTTTACTTCCCCTGAGTCACTTGGAGTGACGGAGGAGGATATAATGTGTCAGACGGGAACGCTCGGTATACCTGAAATGGGTACGCCGTTCGTAAGACAAATGCTTCTTGACTGTCAGCCGAAAAACTTCTCTGACCTTTTGCAGATATCAGGACTTTCACACGGCACTGACGTATGGCTCGGCAACGCACAGGAGCTTATCAAAAACGGCACCTGCGATATTTCAAATGTTATCGGTACTCGTGACAGTATCATGACATATCTGCTTTATCATGGCGTTGAGCCAAAACTGTCATTTAAGATAATGGAGATAACCCGTAAGGGAAAAGCTCCGAAACTGCTCACAGAGGAAATGAAAGAGAATATGCGTCAGCATGACGTTCCGGAGTGGTATATCGACAGCTGTTTGAAGATAAAATATATGTTCCCGAAAGCCCATGCGGCGGCGTATGTTACGGCAGCTATCAGACTTTGTTGGTTCAAGGTCCATGAGCCGCTTGCGTTCTATGCAACTTATTTTACGGTCAAGGGCGAGGATTTTGACGCAGAGATCGCTCTCAAGGGAAAATATATCGTAAGAAGCAAGATAGAAGAAATAAAGAATAAACCAAAAGACGAGGTGTCAGGCAAGGACAGCGGTGTGCTTGAAATTCTCATGCTTGTGAATGAAATGCTCAGCCGTGGATATGACTTTTTGCCTGTAAACATCAAAAAATCCCACGCAACTATCTATCAGATAGAGGACGACAAGATAAGGCTTCCGTTCTGTTCACTTAACGGAGTGGGCGAGTCTGCGGCGATAAGCATTTACGAAAAGGCGCAGAACGGTGAGTTTATCTCTATAGAGGAGTTCCAGCAGCAGAGCGGAGTGTCCAAATCTGTTATCGAAACTCTTGAGAAAAACGGAGCTTTCGGCGATATGCCTAAATCTAATCAGATATCTTTGTTCTGATAGTTACTATGCACAATTTCATACTTTGCCCTTGTAACACTATTGACAAAAAAGGGCGGGTGTGATAAAATTATTTGTGTTGATACTATGCTATCACTTTACTACGATAAAGTAAGCAAAGGCGTTACATAACAACATAGAAAGCGGGACGTGGAGGACGCCGTCACACTACAATTCACTTAAATGTGTGTTTATGCGGATATTTATTCAAGCGTCAACATAAGAAGTACAATCTATAATTTATATACAGGAAGGGAAAGTGTATGAAAAGATATGATCTTATAACCCCTGAGGGTACGAGAGATCTGCTGTTTGAGGGCTGTCTGGCACGAAGAATGGTGGAGGACAGGCTGTCAAAGCTGTTTGAGGGCTTTGGCTACAGCGAGGTGGTAACACCGGGAATAGAGTTTTACGATCTGTTTATGGGAAGCTCGAGAAACTTCCAGCAGGAGAGCCTTTATAAGCTTACAGACTCAAAGGGCAGACTTATCGTCATGCGTCCTGATTCCACGATACCCATAGCAAGACTTGCTTCCACAAGACTAAAGGGAGCAAAGCTTCCCCTTAGACTATACTACAATCAGAGCATTTTTGAAAATAACTCCCTGCTCAAAGGACGTTCAGACGAGGTAGTTCAGGCAGGTATAGAGCTTATTGGCGGAGAAAATTCCAAGAGAGCAGATTACGAGGTGCTATGCACTGCTGTTGAAGCCCTTTCAAGCTTTGATAAGGAGAATTTCAGACTTGAGATAGGTCATATCGGCTATTTCAAGGAGCTTGTGGCTCAGCTTGACGTTGACGACGCAGTAAGAGAAGAGATAAGACTTCTTATCTCTGCAAAGAACTATCCTGCACTTAACGATATTCTTGACGAAGTGGGCGACAATCAGGTGACTAATGCACTCAGACAGCTCCCAAGACTTTTCGGAGGTGTTGAGGTGTTCGACAAGGCTGCGGATATTTATACTGACGATAAGATAACAGGCATACTTTATAACCTTAAAGAGGTCTACACCAGACTTTCAAGCCTTGGTTATGAGGGCAAGATATCTGTTGACCTTGGCATCGTGAGCCATGCGGATTACTACACAGGCATTGTGTTCAAGGGCTATCTTTCAGAGGTCGGTCAGTCGGTGCTTAAAGGCGGAAGATATGACAGGCTTCTTGCAGAGTTTGGCAACGATTGCCCGGCGGTGGGCTTCGGCATAAGCGTTGACTCTGTTGCAAGACATATCGAAAAGCTAGGCGGAGCACCAAAGCTCAGAACTCCTGACGCAGTTGTGTTTGGCGAAAAGGGCTATGTGGTGGAAGCCATGGAATATGCTCAGACGCTCGTAAGAGAGGGTCTGACAGTTGAAAACTCGCTTTTCAACACCCTCGATGAAACAAAGGCTTACGCAAAGTCAAAGGGAATAAAGAAGCTTGTGGCCGTTGGCAGCGAGATAACAGAGCTTGATATATAGTTTGGAGGATAAGTTAAAATGAACAGACCCCTTAGGATAGCTCTTACAAAGGGCAGACTTGAAAAGGATACAGTCGGTCTTTTAGAGAAGATAGGCTATGACTGTACCGCAATAAGAGAAAAGGGAAGAAAGCTTATTCTTCCTGTACCTGACGGAAACCTTGAAGTTGTGCTTGCAAAGGCGAACGACGTTATCACATACGTTGAGCATGGCGTGTGCGATATGGGCGTTGTTGGCAAGGACACTATCATGGAAATGCAGGGCAAGTTCTTTGAGCTTGTTGATATCGGCTTCGGCAGATGTAAATTTGCACTTGCCACAAAGAAAGGCTCAAAGTTCTACGGCGGATTTGATGTCAAGACAGTTGCAACAAAATACCCTAACATCACAAGAAGATTTTTTGAATCAAAGGGTATGGACGTTGACATCATCAAGATAGAAGGCTCAGTTGAACTTGCACCGCTCCTTGAGCTTGCAGACGGTATCGTTGATATCGTTGAAACAGGCACGACACTTAAAGAAAACGGTCTTGAAGTCATCGAGGACGTTTGCCCTATCTCTGCAAGGCTTATTGTAAATATGGTAAGCATGAAAATGCGCCAGCAGGAGATCGAGAATTTTGTAAAGCTTGTTGAAGAAAATATCGACAAGTAGTTTATATAAACGGAAAGGACAGTATTGAAATGGCTGAAATAAAGAAGATTTTTGTCAACGGCAAAGACGAGGTAGAGTTTTTCAAGCAGCTTGAAAAGAGAAGCGGCGAAACAAATAAGAAGGTCACAGCCGTTGTTAATGAAATAATCGAAACTGTCAGAGAGGGTGGCGACAACGCTGTAAAGGCTTATACAGAAAAGTTTGACGGCAAGCTCCCGGAGTATTATGAAGTTCCAAGAGATGTTATAAATGACGCTCTCACAGAGGCAGATCAGGACTTTGTTGACGCAATGCTCAACGCAGTTGCGAACATCACAGATTTTCACCAAAGACAGAAGTCACAGAGCTTTATAAACGCTAAGGATAACGGCTGTATTCTCGGTCAGAAGGTAAGAGGACTTAACAGAGTTGGTCTTTATGTTCCGGGCGGCACAGCAGCTTATCCGTCAAGCGTGCTTATGAATGCAGTTCCTGCAAAGATAGCAGGCGTTAAGGAGATAATCATGGTAACTCCACCGCTCAAAGACGGCACACCAAATAAGGATATCCTTGTGGCAGCGGCTCTTTGCGGAGTTGACAGAGTGTTCATGAGCGGAGGCGCACAGGCTATCGCTGCCCTTGCCTACGGCACAGAGGAGATACCAAAGGTCGATAAGATAGTAGGCCCTGGAAACATTTACGTTGCAACAGCAAAGAAGCTTCTTTATGGTGTTGTTGATATCGACATGGTGGCAGGTCCGAGCGAGATACTTGTTATGGCTGACGAAAAGGCTAACCCTAAGTTCATTGCCGCTGACCTTATGTCACAGGCTGAGCATGACAAGCTTGCTTCCGCTATCCTTGTTACAACAAGCGAGAGCATTGCAGACAGAACTATCGAAGAGATAAACAGACAGGTGCAGACCCTTTCAAGAAAAGAGATAATCGAAAGCTCTCTTGAAAATTACGGTGCTATCCTTATCTGCAATACAAAGGACGAAGCTTGCGACCTTGCAAACAGATTTGCTCCTGAGCATCTTGAAGTGCTTTTTGAAAACCCTATGGAGTATCTTGGCAGACTTGATAATGCAGGTTCAATATTCCTTGGTCAGTATGCTTCAGAGCCGCTTGGCGACTACTATGCAGGCCCTAACCACGTTCTTCCAACAAGCGGCACAGCTAGATTCTTCTCGCCTCTGTCAGTAAACAGCTTTGAAAAGCGTTCAAGCTTTACATATTACACAGAGGACGCTCTCAGAGAAGCAAAGGACGATATCGTTCTTATTGCAGAAAAAGAGGGTCTGACGGCTCACGCAAATGCAATAAAGGTAAGATTTTAAGCGGTAAAGGTGATGAAAATGCGTACAGCGGAGATAAAAAGAAAAACTAAGGAAACTGACATAGAAGTGTTCGTGAAGCTTGACGGCGAGGGCAAGGTCAGCGTAAACACGGGCATAGGCTTTTTTGACCATATGCTCACAGCCCTTGGCGTTCACAGCGGAATAGACATGGACGTTGAGTGCACAGGCGACCTTTATGTTGACGGACACCATACAGTTGAGGACGTTGGCATATGCTTGGGCAAAGCCTTTGCGGAAGCATTGGGCGACAAAGCAGGCATTGCAAGATATGGCTCGGCTTTTGTGCCAATGGACGAAGCGCTGGCATTTTGCTCGTTGGATATAAGCGGCAGACCTTTTCTTGCGTTCAATGCTGAGTTCCATGACGACAGGATAGGTCAGTATGACACCTGCCTGACAGAAGAATTTTTCAGAGCCTTTGCATTCAACTCAGGCATAACACTGCATATCCGTGAGGAGTACGGCAAGAACGACCACCATATTGCAGAAGCAATGTACAAAGCAGTGGCTCACGCTTTGAAGGACGCTGTAAAAATAACAGGAACAGGAGTTTTATCCACCAAAGGAGTGCTTTAAATGATAGCAATAATCGACTACGGTGCAGGCAATATATTCTCTGTAAAAAACGCTCTGGACTATCTTGGCTTTGAGAACAAGCTCACAGACAAAAAAGAAGATATCGAAAAAGCCGACGCAATTATCCTCCCCGGCGTGGGAGCGTTCCCATGGGCAATGAATATGCTCGGTCTTAGCGGTCTTATCGACACTATCAAGGAGCAGGCTAAAATAAAGCCTTTCCTTGGCATATGCCTTGGAATGCAGCTTCTTTTCGAGAAAAGCTATGAGTTTGAGGAGTGCAAGGGTCTTGGCCTTATCGGCGGCTATGTTGACAAGATAAACGAGCCTGACCTCGTTATCCCGCACATGGGCTGGAACAAGCTTGTGTATAATCATGACTGTCCGCTTTTTGACGGTTTGGGCAATGACGAGTATGTTTATTTCGTACACTCATACAAGGCTTTCTGCGATAATAAAAATCTGTATGCCTACTGCGAATACGGCTCAAAAGTCCCTGCGGTGGTATCGGACGGAAGATATATCTTCGGCTGTCAGTTCCACCCTGAGAAGAGTGGAAAGACCGGTCTAAAAATACTTGAAAACTTTGCGAAACTGTCACAGGAGGTAAAATAATATGCTTGCAAAAAGAATTATACCATGCCTTGATGTGCGTGACGGAAAGGTAGTAAAGGGCGTAAATTTCGAGGGCATAAAAGAAGTCGGCGACCCTGTTGAATGTGCATATGAATACAATCTTCAGGGTGCAGACGAGATAGTTTTCTATGACATAACAGCCTCCCACGAGGGCAGAGGAGTTATGCTGGACGTTGTTCGTGAAACAGCAAAAAAGGTATTTGTACCGCTCACTGTTGGAGGCGGCATCAAAACTGTTGACGATATAAGAGATACTCTCCGTGCAGGCGCAGACAAGGTGTCTGTGAACTCTCAGGCAGTGCAGAATCCTCAGCTTATAAAAGACGGCGCAGATATTTTCGGATGTCAGTGCATCTGCGTTGGCGTTGACGCAAAGAAGGTCGGCGACAACAGGTGGACGGTCTACATCAACGGCGGCAGAGTGGATATGCGAATGGATCTTATCGACTGGGTGAAAAAGTGCGAACAGCTCGGTGCAGGTGAGATATGCCTTAATTCTATCGACACAGACGGTGTAAGGGGCGGTTTTGATCTTCCTATGCTGAAAGCTGTGTGCAGTGCAGTAAAGATACCTGTTATCGCAAGCGGCGGAGCAGGAAAGCTTTCTGACTTTGCTGACGCTTTCCTTGAAACTGATTGCTCGGCAGCACTTGCCGCAAGCCTTTTCCACTTCAAAGAGCTGACAGTTGGACAGGTAAAGGACGATTGCAGGAGCAAGGGAATTATCGTGAGGTGAGCATAATGTTTGTTTTCAATATCGTATTTACTTTGTTTATACCAGTGCTTATGGTATTGTGCGGCTATCTGATGTATAAGCATACACCAAAAGATATCAACGGCTTGGTGGGCTATCGCACTGCTATGTCAATGAAAAATCAGGAAACGTGGGATTTTGCCCACAATTATTGCGGACGTCTGTGGGTAAAGGTCGGAGCGGTCATGACGATAATTTCGGCATTGGTCTGTGTTCCATATTTCTTTATGAGCAGCGGCAAGGCGACTGTGATAATGTGCATAGCTGAAGTGATACAGGTGGTAGTTTTGTGCTGGACGATAGTACCAACAGAACGAGCACTCAAAGATAATTTCGACCAAGACGGCAACAGAAAGGACAAATAATGAACCCAATAAAAGTTGATATAAACGATCTGGACAAATACTTTGTAAAAAGCGAGCTTACACCTGCTATCGCATTTGATGTGGATACAAAAACTGTGCTTATGCTTGCTTATATGAATAAGGAGAGCCTGAAAAAAACACTTGAAACAGGCTATACATGGTATTGGAGCAGATCAAGACAGGAATATTGGAACAAGGGTGCAACAAGCGGTCATCTGCAAAAGGTAGTTTCTATCTATGCGGACTGCGATAACGATACCCTGCTCCTTAACGTAAAGCAGACAGGTGCAGCCTGCCATACAGGCTCATATAGCTGCTTTTTCAATGAGATATATAATACGGAGGAAGAATAAAATGACAGTTTATCAGGAGATTTTCGAGGTAATAAAACAGCGTAAAGCTGACTATGAAGCAGGCAAGGCGCAGGAGAACAGCTACACAGCTTATCTTTTTGACAAGGGCGTAGACAAGATTTGCAAAAAGGTGGGCGAAGAGGCTACAGAAACAGTTATCGCTGCTAAAAACGGTGACAATGACGAGCTGAAAAACGAGATAAACGATCTTCTCTATCACGTTATGGTGCTTGCGGCAAATCAGGGACTTGAGTGGTCTGACGTTGAAAAGGTACTTGACGAGAGAAACGAAAAGATAGGCAATCTGAAGAAATTTCATCAGGTAGACAAGAACACCTGATTATGTGTATCCAAAGGCTCTGCGTTCATGCGCAGGGCTTTTTTTTGCTTTATGAGAGGATTTTCAGAAATTTAAGCACACAAAAGCCTTTTGCCGAATAGAATATAGCGAAGTAAAAAAACTTCCATGATTTGATTTATAGGAGGACTTACTATGAGCGATTTTAACGGCAAACCTTTCAAGGAAGCAATGTGTATCGAGGCAATGCGTGTGTTTGATTCATGCTCGTCACAGGATTGTCTGGAAGATCTTGCGTTTACATTCAGCGAGGCAGACCAGACCGTGATAAACGCTGCGGCGTATATCAAAAGCACTTGTATCGACGTGACAGACGTAAGCTTTGCAATATCTCCGGTGGCATTCAACCACGGCTTTTACGCAGTTGACGTTACTTACACATTCAGGGCGCAGATAGAAGCATATGAAGCGGCAGGCGCAGCTCCAACAGTAGTTTACGGCACCTCATCATTCACAAAAAAAGTTATTCTTTTCGGCAGCGACGGCGGCACACAGAGATTTTCCACCTGCGAAGCCGATCAGGTCGTCACCACCTCGCCTACAAGCGGCTGCTCATGCTGTTGCTGCACAGCGGCAATGCCTTGCGCTTCTGTGAGCGTAGCAGCGCCAATGTGTCTTGACGCAAAGCTTGTCGCAGAGCCTGCACCAAGCGAGGTAAAGAACGTTCTTATAACTATCGGACTTTTCGCTATCATTCAGTTGTCAAGACCTGTGCCTATAATGGTGCCTGTATATGATTACTGCGTACCTGGCAAGGAGTGTTCCACAAACAGTGACAGCCCATGCGAGATGTTTGAAAAGATAGCATTCCCGACAGTAGAATTTTTCCCAAGAGGACTTGAAGAACCCCACTGCAAGGAAGAAAATGATACAGAGGGTCAGGGCGAAGCTCAGGGATAATATGTGATCTATGGGGGCGGAGTTTTCTGCCCCTTTTTGTTTTGCAAAGCGACCTGTTTGGCTCTTCGCTCCCAAAACGCTTGACAAGAAGCCTGAAAAGATTTATAATTAAAAGGAATGTACGAAATGAAATGAGGATATCAATGACTGAGAATTTTTCGGAAATAATAAATGAGGAAACCGCTCCGCAGAAGCTGCTCCAATGGTCTGGTGAATACGAAAGAACTTGCGGTCACAAGCCACTTGCCCTTATCCATTCATACGGATGTCAGCAGAACGTCAGCGACGGTGAGAAGATAAAAGGTATGCTCTCAAAGGTGGGCTATGAGTTCACGTCCGATGTGAACGAGGCTCAGCTTATACTGTATAATACCTGTGCGGTAAGAGAAAATGCCGAGGACAAGGTGTTCGGCAAGCTTGGCGACCTTAAACATCTCAAAGAAAACAATCCCGAGCTTATTATAGGTATCTGCGGCTGTATGGCTCAGCAGAAGCACGTTGCCGAGAAGATAAAAAAGACCTATCGTCAGGTGGATCTTGTTTTCGGAACTTTTGCATACAACGATATGTATAATATGCTGTGGGAGATAATATCAAAGCATGACAGGATATTCAATCTGTCAGAAAATCATGTTGACATAAACGAGGATTTCTTGCAGCTTCGTGACGATAAGATAAGAGCGTTCGTGCCTATCATGTATGGCTGCAACAATTTCTGCACCTATTGCATAGTGCCTTACGTCAGGGGCAGAGAACGCAGCAGAAAGCCTGAGTCCGTTATCGCAGAGGTAAAAGCACTTGTGAAAAACGGCTATAAGGAAATAACATTGCTTGGTCAGAACGTTAATTCATACAGCTATGGGTTTCCTGAGCTTTTGAGAGAGCTTGACAAGATAGAGGGGGACTTCCGCATAAGATTTATGTCAAGCCACCCAAAGGACGCAAGCCATGAGCTTATTGACGCTATACTTGAGTGCAAAAAGGTGTGCAAGCATTTGCATCTTCCTGTGCAGGCAGGCTCAGACAGGATACTAAAGCTTATGAATCGCCGCTATACCACGGCGGATTATCTGAAAATAATCGACTATGCCAGAAGCAAAGACCCTGAGTTTTCATTCACAACAGACCTTATCGTTGGCTTCCCAAGTGAAACATACGAGGAGTTCTGCGAAACTAAGGAGCTTATCAAAAAGGTAAAGTACGATAATATCTATTCTTTTGTGTATTCAAGACGAAGCGGCACAAAGGCTGCCGAAATGGAGGATCACATCTCAGATAAGCAGAAGGGTCTGTGGCTGAGAGAACTGCTTTTGGAGCAGAGAGAGGTGTCAACAGCGTGGCTTTCAAGATTTGTGGGAAGAACTGTAACCGTGCTGCCAACAGGCGAGGGCAGAACCGGCGCTGATTATCTCACAGGCAAGAGCGACGAGGATATGATCGTCGAGGTGAAAGCAGATAAAAAATATATCGGTAAATTCATTCAGGTTCGCATAACAAAAGCAATGAACTGGGCTTTGAGAGGCGAGCTTGTTGAAGATAAATAACAGCGAAAGCTGAATAATATTTAAAGGAGAATTACCATGGATGTAATTGAAATGACAAGAAAGCTTGGACAGGCTATTCAGGAAGACGAGAGATACAAGGCTTATATGGAGGCTTGTTCTATCAATGATACAGATGTTGAGATACAGAACAAAATAGGCGAGTTCAATCAGCTCCGTTCACAGCTCAGCGTTGAGATGCAGAAGCCTGATAAGGACGGCGAGAAGATGACAGCACTTGACACTCAGATCAGAGAGCTTTATGACGAGATCATGGCTATGCCTAAGATGATCGCATTTAACGAAGCTAAAGAAGTTATGGATAAGCTTCTTGGCTCTGTAAACTATATCATCTCAATGGCTGCAAACGGCGAAGATCCAATGACTTGTCCGGAGGAAGCTCCTCATAGCTGTTCAGGAAGCTGCGCATCATGCGGCGGCTGTCACTAAGACAGTATCAAAAAACGAATAACAGTCAGGGGGAGCTTATCCCCCGTCTGCCCGAATCTGAAGACCACTTCAGACTGGGGCGGATAATTTCTATAGGGATATGTGCGTGGATAAATATATGAAACGGAGTGAGTTTGAGTGGAAACCAAAGATATAGATTTTTCAAAGCTGTCACCAATGATGAAGCAGTATTTTGAAGTAAAGAACAAATATAAAAACCATATACTGTTCTACAGACTGGGAGATTTTTATGAAATGTTCTTTGATGACGCTATCATTGCGTCAAGAGAGCTTGAACTTACTTTGACAGGTCGTGACTGCGGACTTGAGGAAAGAGCGCCTATGTGCGGTGTGCCTCACCACGCCTGCGACGTTTATCTGAAAAAGCTTATAGAAAAAGGCTACAACGTGGCTATCTGTGAGCAGACCATGGATCCTGCCATGTGCAAGGGCATAGTGCCGAGAGAGGTCATAAGAGTAGTCACACCTGGTACGCTTATCGAAAGCAGTATGCTTGATGAAACGTCCAACAACTATATCTGCGCATTTTATATGAGAGCCAAGGAAAGCGCATTGTGCCTTGCGGATATTTCCACAGGCGAGGTGCATCTGTTTGAGTTTGAGGACAAGGAAATGACAAGCTCGGCTATAAATGAGCTGTCAAGATTTTCCCCTGCGGAGATTCTTATAAATGACGCTTTTCTTTCAAATAAAGAGCTTTCAAGCTTCATAAGAGAAAAGCTCAAGACCAGCGTTCAGCTTTTGGAGGAGAACGATTTTTCACCTGAGATACATACAGAAGAGGTGCTGAAACAGTTTTCCACAAACAGCCTTGAATCTATCGGCGTTAAGCCTGACACAGTTGCAGCATTTGCGGTGTGCGGACTTTTTGCATACATACACGATACACAGAAAGCACTGGTGGGCAGATTTTCCGAGATAATAAAGCATGACGCCGACCCTATCATGACTATCGGCTTCACTGCAAGAAGAAATCTGGAGCTTACAGAAACTCTCAGAAATAAAGAGAAAAAAGGCTCGCTCCTATGGGTGCTTGACCATACCAAAACTTCCATGGGCAAGCGTATGTTAAAATCCTTCCTAGAACAGCCCCTTGTCAATCCTGCAAAGATAATCGACAGACTTGACGCTGTTGAACAGCTCACAATGAAGCCTGTTGAGCTTGGCGAGCTAAAAGAGATACTGGGAGGAGTCTATGACCTTGAAAGACTCATGACAAGGGTAATGTATAAGACCGCTACCCCTAGAGATCTTAAATCACTGTCGCTGACAGCACTTAAACTCCCTGAGATAAAGGAGCTTCTCAAAGGTTTTGATTCAAAGCTTCTTGCAAACTGCAACAATAAAATATCCACCCTTGAAGCTATCTCAAACCTTGTTGAGAACGCCATTGTTGACGAACCGCCTGTTAATGTCAAGGACGGCAACGTTATCAAAGACGGCTTCAACGAACAGCTTGACGGACTGAGAAATATAATCTCAGGAGGCAAGGGTATAATTGATGATATTGCAGAGCGTGAAAGAGAAAAAACGGGTATCAAAAATCTGAAAATAGGCTATAACCGAGTTTTCGGATATTATATCGAGGTAACAAAGTCTTACTATGACCTTGTGCCTGACAACTATATAAGAAAACAGACCCTTGCCAACTGCGAGCGTTTTATCACGGACGAGCTTAAAGTCGCAGAGAACACTATCCTCGGTGCAAGCGATAAGATAGTTACTCTTGAGCAGGAGATATTTGCGGAGATAAGAGACTTTGCAGCCACACAGCTTAGACTTGTGCAGGAAACTGCCACAGCAGTGGCGCAGATAGACGTGCTTTGCTCGTTTGCAACTGCGGCGGTGAACAATAACTATACAAAGCCAGAGATAGCCATTGACGGCATTATTGATATCAAAAACGGCAGACACCCTGTGGTCGAGCTTATGCAGAAAGACGAGGTTTTCGTGCCTAACGACACATATCTTGATCTTACAAGCAACAGAATGGCTGTCATCACAGGTCCGAATATGTCAGGTAAATCCACATATATGCGTCAGGTGGCTCTTATCACCCTTATGGCGCAGATAGGCTGTTTTGTGCCTGCGGACTATGCAAAAATATCTGTGGTCGACCAGATTTTCACAAGAATAGGCGCTTCTGACGATCTCACCGCAGGTCAGTCTACTTTCATGGTGGAAATGAGCGAGGTTGCAGATATCGTAAAGCACGCCACCAAGAACAGCCTTGTTATCCTCGACGAGGTGGGCAGAGGTACTTCAACCTTTGACGGAATCTCCATTGCAAGGGCAGTGTCGGAGTATATCTCCACCAACAGATCAATGGGCTGTAAGACCTTGTTTGCAACACACTATCACGAGCTTATAAGCCTTGAAAAAGAGCTTGACGGCGTGAGAAATTTCTCTGTTGCAGTAAAGCGTCAGGGGGATAGTATCAAGTTCCTTAGAAAGATAGTTCCGGGCGGAGTTGACGAAAGCTACGGCATAGAAGTTGCAAAGCTTGCGGGTCTGCCAAACAAGATAATAAACAGAGCCAAAGAGCTCCTCGAACAGCTTGAAGCGGAAAACAAAAAGGCAAGACTTGCCGCTGAGCAAATGGAAAGCGACCAGATATCCTTTGACAAAATAAGCGACAGCATCGTTACCGATAGGCTTAGAAAAACCAACATAGACGAAATGACCGACAGCGAGCTTAGAGATTTTGTGAAAGACTTGCTGAGATATGTTTAGGTGAGCGTTATGAAAAAGTGGTATGACGAGGAGTACGAGTTTGAAATAGAGGTCACGGGCTTTCTCCGCGGCGACCATACTGAAAGATATTGCCGAAACGGCGAGGAGATAGGGGATAAATATTTCTGCACCTATGGCTGTCCTGTGAATAAGAACGGCTATGGCATTTGCAGTAAAACAATGGTGATGCTTTATCCCATTATGGAAGCTGTCCGCAGCGGAGGAGATCTCACTAAGATAGGCGGCGACAGCAAATATACAAAAACTATCGTCTGTCCTGACGGCTGTGTCATGTTCCGCTTGACAGCAAAGCCGACAGGCAAGGAGAATTTTCATACAGGCGGCTTTTGGAAAGAGCCATAGAAAAGGATAGAAAAATGTCAGAAATAAAAGTTCTGAGCAAGGAAGTTTCCGAGCTTATTGCGGCAGGCGAGGTAATAGACAGACCTGCTTCAATAATAAAGGAGCTTCTTGAAAACGCAATAGACGCAGGTGCGAACGTCATAACAGTTGAGATAAAAAACGGTGGCCGCACCTATATAAGAGTGACGGATAACGGTAAGGGTATCTCAAAAGATGATCTGCCTATAGCCTTTCTTCGTCATGCAACAAGTAAGATATCAGTAAAAAATGACCTTGACAGTATTATGACCCTCGGCTTCAGAGGTGAAGCACTTGCTTCTATCTGTGCCGTATCCAAGGTAGACGTGCTTACGAAACGTCCCGAGGAGGATTACGGCACGCATTATGTTATCGAGGGCGCAGTGGAAAAGACCTGCGAGGAGTGCGGCTGTCCTGACGGCACAACTTTCGTTGTCAGGGATATTTTCTACAATGTCCCTGCAAGACTGAAGTTTTTGAAAAAGGACGTTTCAGAGGGCAATTTTGCTGCAGACCTTGTGACAAAGCTTACCCTTTCACACCCTGAGATATCATTCAAGTTCATCAGGGATAATAAAGTTGAGATATTGACAGCAGGGGACGGCAAGATATATTCCGCAGTGTATTCAGTATACGGCAGAGATTTTGCAAACTCAATGCTTGAAGTTGACTATACATGGCAGGGTATGCACATAACAGGCTTCACTGTGAAGCCTCTGTCTGCAAAGCCTAACAGACGTTTTCAGAATTTCTTTGTGAACAAAAGATATGTGAAATCAAGGGCTTGTGCGGCAGCACTTGAAGAAGCCTACAGAAATCTTCTTATGACGGGAAAATTCCCAGCTTGCGTGCTTTATATCGATATCCCACCTAATACCATAGATGTGAACGTCCACCCTACTAAAATAGAAGTGCGTTTTTCAGACGAAAAGCTTATGCACGAGGCTGTGTTCTTTGCGGTGAAAAATTCCCTTATGAAGAACGACAGACCTAATGAGATGCACCTTGAAAATAAACGGAATTTCACCGACAGAGAGCTTTTTGATATACCTAAAAAAGATAACAGCGTTCAGCTTAAATTCGCCATGGAGGATAATAGTCAAAAGCCTGTTGCCTCAAAGACTGAGATACCTGCCACAAAGCCGCAGACAGAGAAACAGTGCGAAAATTCGTACAGTTATCAAAAGCCTGCACCAACGCTTAAAACTGTGGAGAGCAGGAGCATTACGCCTGAGGAGAAAGAAAAGCTCAGCGGCAGTGACGATATGTTTCTTGCAAGCCTTGAACAGCCTGCAAAGAAAGAAACAGCCGTAACAGCCATTTCAGGCCCCGAGCCGAAGCCTCATAAGGTGACAGTGGAGGAGATAAACAAGGCGATAAGCGAGATACCTCTCCCCGAAGAGCCGGAGGAGCAGAGCGGAGAAGCTTTCAAGTTTATCGATGCTCAAAGCTTCACAAAGAAAAAGCCTGTTTCCGTTATCGTGGAGGAGAAAGAGCCTGAAAAGCCGAAACCTGTTGTGGTGGGCGAGCTTTTCAAGACCTATGTTGTGGCACAGGTGGGCGACGAGATGATACTTATGGATAAGCATGCCGCCCATGAGAGATATATTTTCGAGAGGATAAAAAGCGATGCCGAACAGCTTGAAACGCAAATGTTCCTAGAGCCTATCATGGTGTTGCTTTCCTATGACGAGTATGACGCTCTCACCGCAAACCTCGATAAGGTGTCACAGCTTGGCTTTGAGATAGAGCCTGACGTTGCGCCAACTGTTGCAGTAAAGGGCGTGCCTATCATTCTTGGTGACGATAACCCTGCGGATATAATCAGCGAACTTGCAAAGAATTTTATCGAGAATAAACTCAATCCGCAAATAGAGCTTTTTGACGACCTCTACCATTCTATCGCCTGCAAAGCGGCAATAAAGGCGAACGATACCAACAGCGGAATAGAATTGCAGGCGCTCGTGAATGCCGTTTATGGTCAGGAAAATATCAGATATTGCCCTCATGGCAGACCTGTTATGATAACCCTCACCAAAAGAGATATCGAAAAGCAGTTCAGAAGAGTTCTATAAAAAAATGCAGGAGGCGAAAGCTATGGAAAATAAAATACCTCTCCTTGTCATTGCAGGGCCTACCGCCAGCGGAAAGACCGCCTGCGCAGTGGAGCTTGCAAAGATATATGACGGTGAGATAGTTTCCGCAGACTCTATGCAGATATATAAGGGCCTGAGCATCGCCACTGCCAAGCCTACCAAAGAGGAAATGCAGGGTGTGCCACATTATCTTGTAGATTTTCTCGAGCCTGAGCAGGCTTTTTCCGTGGCAGATTATGTTAAGCTCGCAGGTGAGCGTATCAGAGAGATACACAGCCGTGGCAAAGTTCCTATTCTCTGCGGGGGAACAGGACTATATATAAGCTCACTTGTGAACAACGTAATCTTTGACGATACCGAAACGGACGGCTCAGTCAGAAAACGTCTTGAGGAGGAAGCTAAGACGCTGGGCGGTCACGCTTTGTGGGAAAGGCTCAGAGAGGTCGATCCCGAAACTGCGGAGAAAGTCCATGAGAACAACCTGCCAAGGGTCATACGAGGACTTGAAGTCTTTGAAACTACAGGTATACCGCTTTCACAGCATAAGGTGAACAGCCGTCGTGAGAAGTCGCCATATAACGCCTGCATTATCGGTCTTACAGCTTCCGACAGACAGTATCTCTATGACCGTATAAACCACCGTGTTGATGTAATGGTGGAAAATGGGCTTATAGAGGAGTGCAGAGTTTTTTATGACAGCTTTACCCCTGCTACAGCTTATCAGGCGATAGGCTATAAAGAGCTCGTGCCGTATTTTGAAGGCAAAGCTGAGCTTTGTGAATGCCTCGACAAAATCAAACAGGAAAGCCGTCATTATGCCAAAAGACAGCTTACTTGGTTTAGACGAGTTGACGGAATTCAGTGGGTGGAAACAGATAAATTTGATAGTTTTCAAAAAATTATAGAAAATATCAAAAATATTATAGCCAAATCGGAAATTATGTGATATAATATAGTTTGAAAGATTTTATAGTAAAAAAGCAATACATTGCTGTAAAAATTTTTAGGAGTGTTATTTATGAATAAGAATCTTAATCTTCAGGACGTTATACTCAACCAGATCAGAAAAGACAAGATAGCGTCTACTTTTATCCTTATGAACGGCTACCAGTTCAAAGGCGTTGTAAAGGGCTTTGACAGCTATGTTGTAGTTCTCGATTGCGAGGGCAAGCAGAACATAGTTTATAAGCATGCTATCTCAACTATCGTTCCGTCAAGATATATCAACGTTCTTGACGCCGCAGGCAATTCAGATATTTAAGAGGGCAGTAAAAAATGAATTCTCTGACCGTTAAAATACTTACCGGTCTGCTTTCTGTGCTGATAATCACAACTATCGGCAGTCAGATATACAGTGCACTTACAGAGCGTCATGACACCGAGGAAGCTGTGCTTGTTACTATCAATGAGGATATTGCTTTTAAGGGCGTTGTAATCAGAGATGAAAAGGTTGTCACCTATGACGGCGGCGGAGTTTTGGATTATACCTATTCCGACGGCAGTAAAATATCTGTTGGCAATACCATAGCGTCAGTTTATTCTTCTGAGGACGCTGTTACAGCGAAAAACAAGATAAAGATACTTGAAAGCGAGATAGCCGCCCTTGAAAGAGCACAAAATCCGGGTACAACGAATTATGTTCAGCCTGAAACGCTCAAAAGCAAGATAGATAAGGAATATAAGGAGCTTCTCTCATATTCTTCTCAGGATAATTTCTCTGAGTTTGCAAAAACAAGAGAGGATATGTCCCTTGTGATGAATATTTATAATATCGTCACAAAGACCGAGCAGAGCTATGACGAAAGGATAAGCCAGCTTCAGGCGAAAGTCAAGGAGCTGGAGGAACAGACCTCAGGCTCAGGAAAAACGATCACTGCTGACGAAACAGGCTATTTTGTTTCCTATGCAGACGGCTATGAGAGCGAGCTTACTATGGAGAACGCTTCCCAGCTCACTGACAAGGATATCCAAAAGGTCATCGACCAGCCTAGTAAGGACGCACCGAACGCCATTGGCAAAATGTTTTCCGACTATTCATGCAGGATAGCAGGGATCATGGAAAACGATAAAAGGATAACAGAGGGCGCATGGCTCAGAATGACGCTCAGTACCACAAAAAACATCTATGACGTTCAGGTGGAGTCTGTTAAGCCTTGTGAGGACGATGAGAACAAAGTGGTCGTCGTGCTTTCCTGTGACAGACTTGACGAAGCTCTTGTTGAGTCAAGAGTGCAGTCTGCGGAGCTTATCTTCGACGAGTATCAGGGTCTTAAAGTTCCAAGAAGTGCGATACGTTTTCAGGGCGATCAGAAGGGCGTTTATGTGATACTCGGCAAGGACGTTACCTTTAAGAAGATCAATGTTATTTACGAGGGCGATGATTATGTGCTCTCTGAAAATACCTCAAACGAGGATTATCTGCTGCTTTACGATCAAATTTTGTTAGAGGTGGTATCAGATGAAGATGTGCAGCAAAGTAGATCAGACAGCAACGCTGTCACCTCAGGATAATTATTTTCCGGAGGTTCTTGAAAACTGTAAGGAAATATGTTATAATGTAGAGAACGCCAAAGCAAAATGGCGTAAGCCTGACGAAGAAGTCAGGATAATGGCTGTCACAAAGACAGTGCCGCCTGAAAAGGTGAATTTCGCTGTGGCTCAGGGCTTTAAGCTGCTGGGCGAAAATAGGGTGCAGGAGTATCTTTCTAAGAAAGAAGCTTACGATAAAAGCGCAGAAGTGCAGTTTATCGGACATTTGCAGACCAATAAGGTGAAATATATAATCAATGACGTTACTCTGATACAGTCTGTCGATAACCTGAAGCTTGCTCATGAGATAAGCAGGCTTGCAGTGAAGAATAATAAAACTATGAACGTCCTTGTGGAAATAAATATAGGCGACGAGGCTACTAAAAGCGGTGTTTCCGCTGAAATGGCTGAGGAGCTTGTAAGACAGACCGCGCAGCTGCCTAACGTTTCTGTTAAGGGTCTTATGGCTATCCCTCCTGTTGGCTCAGGAGAGGACGTTTTTGAAAAAATGCACGGTATCTTTCTTAGTGTAAAGGAAAAGGATATACCGAACGTGTCTATGGATATTCTCTCAATGGGAATGTCTGGGGACTATGAGCTTGCCATAAAGCATGGCTCAAATTTGGTGAGGATCGGAACAAAGCTTTTCGGAGCTAGAAAATATTTGGAGGATTGAAAATGGGTGCAATGCAGAAATTAAAAAATCTCTTTGTAGGCGAAGATGAACTTGAGCAGGAGGACGCAATGTATCAGCAGCCGATGTATGAGAATAAAACAGAATACAACGAAGCACCAAAGAACACAGGTGCATATGGCAATAACGCACGTCCGGTAAGAATGGAGCAAACTACGACTTTGCAGATAGTTCTTGCAAGACCAAACGATTTTTCAGAGGTCAAGTCTATCGGCGGCGATATAAATGAGGGAAAGACAGTTCTTCTCAACCTGGAAACTGTCAAGAGCGAGGACGCAAAGAGAATACTTGACTTTATCTCAGGCGTTGCGTATGCAAATGGTGCAGACATCAAGATGATGGCTCAGAAAACTTTCGCAATCATGCCTAGAAACGTTGGCTTCTCAGGAGTTGACCTTATGAGCGAGCTTGAAAATAACGGCTACAGCTTCTAAAAATGGCTCGTGCTAAATATCAGTTTTTGCCCGACCTGTCTGAGGACGATATCCGTCTGTTAGACAGAGTGTCCGATTGGATAATGGCGGCTGATGAAAAGTATATAACAAAGTTTTCTGCGTTTCTCGATGAAAGGCAGTGTCTGCTGTGCGAAAAACTCATGGCGTCTGTGAAATATGAGAATTATAGGCTTTGGGGCGGATATGAAAACGCCGCAAGGCGTATGCTGTGCGTCTATCCTGAATATGGCGAGGCGGAAAGTGAGGATTTTCCTATCACCGCAATTACACTGCTGTATCGCAAAGAGGATAAAATAACTCACAGAGATATCCTAGGCTCGCTTATGGGACTAAGAATAAAAAGAGACAGCGTTGGCGACATTCTTGTGGGAGAGGGAAAGTCAGCGGTGTTCCTGCGTTCTTCTGTGGCAGGCGAGGTGACAAGCGTCCTGAAGAAGGTCGGCAGAGCAGGAGTGAAGCTTAGTGAGGGCTATGACGGCAGTATACATATTGAGCAGAAAACTCAGGAAATAAGCGGTACTGTGGCTTCCATGCGTGCAGATTGTATCTTAAGTCTTGCCGCAAGGATATCACGAGAAAAGTCAGCACAGCTTATAAAAAACGTGGGCATCGAAATAGACCATATGCCGAAAAATTCACCGAAAATACTTCTTGAAGAGGGCTGTACATTTTCAGTGAGAGGATACGGAAAATTCAAGCTGCTTTCAGTTGACGGCACAACAAAAAAAGACAGAATACATATAACTTTAAATAAATTTGTGTAAAGATCACGGAGGTCCTAGTATGTTAAATCCAAATAATATTAAAGGAAAAACTTTTGATACCGAGAAAAACGGTTATTCAAAAGAAGACGTAAAAGAATTTCTCGGACAGGTAGCCGAGGATTATGCCGAAGTCGTAAAGGCAAATCAGGATACCGAAGCTAAGATAATCAAGCTCGTTGAGAAGATAAACGAGTACAGAGAGGACGAGGAAGCTATCCAGCAGGCTCTTGTCGTGGCTCAGAAAGAGTCAAATAAGATACTTACTGAGGCCAAAACTCAGGCTCACGATATGATCGAATCTGCCAAAACAGAGCAGGTAAGACTCGCAGAGCAGAGTGCCTCTGAGTGTGAGAGAATAGTTAAGGAGCATAAGGAAAAGTGCGCTGAGCTTATCAGAACTAATACCGAGATAACAGAAAAGAAGATAAATGAAGTAAGAGCCGCTTATGACGAGGAACTTGCTAAGTTTGAGAACCTCAAGGCTGAGGTAACTCAGTTCAAGGCTGACCTTACTCAGCTTTATAATAAGCAGATAAGACTTATTATGGAAATTCCTGCGTCCGAGCCTGCCGAGGATACAGCAGAGGAGTATGAGGAAGAAGAAACAGTCGAGGAAACTCAGGAAGCTGCAGAGGAGCAGGCAGAGGAAACAGCCGAGCCGGAGGAAACTGTTGAGGCTGAATCTGCACCTGTTACTGACAGTGAACACGTTGAGAAGATACTTAACACTGGTTCTTTCGACCCTGTTATACCAAAGACAGCTCCTGCTGAGCTTAAATTTGGTAAAAATAATTAATTCAAAGGCTCTGTTTTCCGCAGAGCCTTACTGTTCATAAATGGAGTAGGGAATAGATGTTTGTAATTTCGCTTGTTATCATGGCAGTTCTCGTTGCCGCCGACCAGCTCATAAAGCTTGCCGTGACGAATAACCTGCCGTTGAACGGTCAGCCTGTGGAGGTCATAAAGTTCGGCAGCTTTAAGGTGTTCAGCCTGACCCATATAAGAAACTCGGGCGCAGCATGGAGCATGATGTCAGGAAAGACCTGGTTTCTTATCGGTCTGCCTGTTGTCGTACTGATTGTGGCGGTGATCTATATGTATAAGATACGCAAAGGCTCAAAGCTGGAGCTTGTGTCGTTGGCTATGGTGCTTGCAGGCGGTATCGGCAACCTTATCGACAGAATAAGGGTAAAAGAAGTTGTGGACTACATCAAGTTCGAGCCTGTCAATTTCCCTATCTTCAACTTTGCGGATATCTGTATCGTTATCGGCGGAATTTTGTTCGTTATCTGCTTCTGCTTTTTGGACGAAAAGAAAAAACCGATCCGTGACGATATAAAGGTCAAAGACGAAAATGACAAAGCTTGATTTTATTGCCACTGCCGAGCAAACAGGCGAGCGTATCGACAGATTTTTGTCGGCGCAGGATACAGGTCTTACACGTTCCGCTGTGCAGAAGCTTATCGAGTACGGTGGCGTCACAGTTGGAGGCAAAAAAGTATCGAAAAATTATAAGCTGCATAACGGTGAAAGCGTTGAGATAATTATTCCCGACCCTGTGGAGCTTGACATAAAGCCACAGGATATCCCCGTGGAAATAGTCTATGAGGACAGCGAGCTGCTTGTGGTGAATAAACCTAAAGGCATGGTGGTGCACCCTGCCGCAGGCAATCCCGATGGCACTTTGGTGAACGCATTGCTTTATCATTGTCAGGGCAGGCTTTCTTCAATAAACGGCGTCATTCGCCCGGGGATAGTCCATAGGATAGACAAAAATACAAGCGGTCTGCTGATCGTTGCCAAGACTGACAGCGCACATAACTTTCTTGCGGCTCAGATAAAAGAGCATAGCTTTACAAGAGAGTATGAAGCTGTACTCACAGGTGGCCGCCTAAAGACCCCTACCGGCACAGTTGACGCACCTATCGGCAGAAGCAAATATGACAGAAAGAAAATGTGCGTGACAGAGCAAAACTCCAAGCACGCAGTAACCCATTATGAGGTGCTGGAGGAGTTAGGTCAGTATTCGCTGGTGAAATTCCGTCTTGAAACAGGTCGAACCCACCAGATAAGAGTACATTCCGCCTATATCGGTCACCCTGTCTACGGCGACGATGTTTACGGCAAAGCTGTAAAGGGAATCGAGGGGCAGTGCCTCCACGCAAAGAAAATTGGTTTTATACACCCTGCGACCAAGGAATATATGGAGTTTGACAGCGAATTGCCCGATTATTTTCAGGCGGTGCTGAAAAAACTCAGAGCAGGGAATTGATCCACGGAAGTGATTTTATGTTTGAAGATATATCAAAAGTCCTGCTTATAACGGATATGGACGGAACTTTTCTTCCCGCAAGCAAGATACCTACCCCGAAAACTCTCGCCGCTGTCAAGCGTTTTGAAGAGGCTGGGGGCAGATTTTCTATCGCTACAGGCAGAGCTATTCAGGCGGCTAGACAGTATTTTGACATGGTGAATGTGAATTGCCCTATCATAATGTCAAACGGTGGAATGGTCTACGATATCCATACGAAAGAGCAGATATATAACGTCTTTCTGCCAAGCTTTGCGGCGGATATCGTCAAGGAGATACTTGCCGATAATCCTTATGTTGGCTGTGAAGTGCTTACTGTCAACGAGGTCTATGTGCCGAGCATGACCCCTATGGAAAAGCGCCATAACGAGATCTGTAAGCTCATTCCCGTTCAGTGTGCCGTTGACGAGATACCTGACAAGAACTGGTATAAGGTGCTTTTTGCAGTTGAGCCTGAGCGTATGGACGAGCTTATAAACTATGTGGCAAAAAAAGGCTACAAAGGAGTAGATTTTGTGCGTTCAAGTATTGAGTATTACGAGATACTTCCACAGAATATATCAAAAGGTACGGCTCTTGAGGAGCTGAGAAAAGCTTGTGGCATGGAGGATTTTACTTTCGTGGCTGCAGGCGACTATAATAATGATATTGAACTTCTTCAAGCGGCTGACGTGGCATATTGCCCGTCAAATGCGGCAGAGGAGGTCAAAAAGGTTGCGGATAAGGTCTTTGAGCAGTCCTGCGAGGAGAATTTTATTGCCGCAGTCATAGATGAAATTTTTGAAAAACTGAAGAAATAATATTTTTTTGGAGGTCAAAAGTATGGACGAAACATTAAAGAAACAGCTTGAGATCACAGCCTGCAAGGTTCGTCTTGGAATACTCGAGGGAGTATTCAACGCAAAGTCGGGTCATCCGGGCGGATCGCTCTCTATCGCAGATCTGCTCACATATCTCTATTTTGCCAAGATGAACGTATATCCTGATAAGCCGGAAGAGCCTGAGAGAGATAGACTCGTGCTTTCGAAGGGTCACACAGCACCTGCACTCTATGCAACTCTTGCGGAAAAAGGCTTTTTTCCAAAGGAGGAGCTGAAGTCCCTCAGACATATCGGTGCAATGCTTCAGGGTCACCCTTGTATCTCTATCCCCGGCGTAGATATGTCTTCCGGATCCCTTGGACAGGGCATTTCTGTTGCCTGCGGTATGGCGCTTTCAGGAAAGCTCACAAGCGATACCTATAAGGTGTATACTATCCTTGGCGACGGTGAGATTGAAGAGGGTCAGGTATGGGAGGCTGCAATGTTCGCCGCTCATTATAAGCTTGATAACCTCGTTGCTGTTGTGGATAATAACGGACTTCAGATCGACGGAAAGATAGAGGACGTAATGTCGCCATATCCTATCGTTGACAAGTTTGCAGCATTTGGCTGGCATGTTATCACAGCCGACGCTCACGATTTTGACTCTCTCGAAAAGGCATTCAACGAGGCAGAAACAGTCTGCGGTCAGCCTTGCGTTATCGTAATGAAGAGTATCAAGGGCAAGGGCGTTTCATTTATGGAAAACAACGTTTCATGGCACGGCTCAGCACCTAACAAGGAGCAGTATGAGCAGGCTGTGGCAGAAATAAACGAACAGCTTAAAAGTCTGGAGGGTTAAGCAATGGCAGAATTGAAGAAGAAAGCTACAAGAGAAAGCTACGGCGAGGCTCTTGCAGAGCTTGGCGATAAGTACGAGAACCTCTATGTTTTTGACGCAGACCTTGCTGCTGCAACAAAAACAGGTATATTCAAGAAGAAATTCCCTGACAGATTTTTTGACTGCGGTATCGCCGAGTCAAATATGATGGGCGTTGCAGCAGGAATGGCTGCAACAGGCAAGATACCATTTGCTTCTACATTTGCAATGTTCGCCGCAGGCAGAGCATTTGAGCAGGTAAGAAACTCTATCGGTTATCCTCACCTCAACGTTAAGATAGGTGCAACACACGCAGGTATCTCTGTAGGCGAAGACGGTGCAACACATCAGTGCAACGAGGATATCGCTCTTATGAGAACTATCCCTGGCATGGTGGTAATAAACCCTGCCGACGACGTTGAAGCAAAGGCTGCCGTTGAAGCCGCTATCCTCCATGAAGGTCCGGTTTATCTCCGTTTTGGCAGACTTGCCACACCTGTTTTCAACGACCCTGAAACATATAAGTTCGAGCTTGGCAAGGGCGTTAAGCTCCGTGACGGCAAGGATATAGCTATCATTGCAACAGGCCTTATGGTTTATGAAGCTATCGAAGCCGCAAAGGCTCTGGCAGCCGAGGGTATCGAAGCAACAGTTATCAATATCCACACTATTAAGCCAATCGACGAGGATATCATCGTTGAAGCCGCAAAGAACACAGGACTTCTTCTTACAGTTGAGGAGCATAGCGTTATCGGCGGACTTGGCTCAGCCGTTGCAGACGTTCTTGCAGCAAGATACCCTGCAAAGCTTGTTAAGATCGGCGTTAATGACGAGTTCGGTCACTCAGGCCCGGCAGTTGATCTTCTTAAAGAATATGGCCTCTGCGCAGACAATATCGTTGCAAAGGCAAGAGATGCTGTTAAGGCAAAGTAATAAAAGCACCAAACGGACGGATATCTTCCGTCCGTTTTTTTGTACACAAAAAAGACACGCTTACGATCTTGTAAACGTGTCTTTTATTATGCTTTTACAGTGCCTGCATGAGTGTCGATAATGTTGTTTATACATATGTAAAGATAAGGCTTAAGCTCGCCAATGTCCACAGGCTCGTTGTAAAGTATGGACGAGTAGCAGGTTGAGCTTACAAGCTCAACTATCATGAATATCATGACCTCAGGCTGAACAATATTATATGGAGCGTCAGCAAGCATAGCGTCATAAATGTTGCGGAAGTCGATGTCATCGTCCTTTATAGGCGACGTAAGAGCGTGCTTGAAAACGCCCCAGCTAAGATTCTTTGCAATAAAAGTCAAAAGCGACTTGTTCTCGTTTAGCTGGTTGATGATGTTGTCAACAATAAAAATAATTCGTTCGTTAAAGGTGAGCTTCTTGCCGCTCGCATTTAATGCCTCGATAGCGTTTCTGAAAAGCTGTGACGACTTGTGAGAAACAAGCTTGTTTCTTATGTCATATTTGTCCTTGAAATAAAGATAAAACGTTCCTTTCGCCACACCAGCGTTGTTCACGATGTCTGAAATAGAGGTCTTGCTCACTCCCTTGGTGGTAAAAAGACTAAAAGCCGTGTTAAGCAGAGAGTCCTCCTTTACCTTTTTATTGGTATCAAGCTTGCCCATTTTAACACGTCCTTCCTTATTATAATATACAATTTGTATGCCACATATACACAGGTTTACTGTGGTTGACCTTAAATCTATTATAATACAAAACCGTCTCAAAGTCAACTGAGCAAAATGACCAATAGTCAGTTATGACCGTTGGTCATTTTGTGCAACTCTACAAAAAGAATGACTAATGGTCATTTTACTATTGACTGTTGGTCATTTTTGATGTATACTATGAATTGTTAAAAGACCGAAAGGTCAAAAACTATGTGAAGGGAATGACATTTGATGCAGAAATTTGGCAGAGGAGTTGTAAAGCTCCGAGTACCGATACTCATAGTCAGCGTTCTGCTGCTGATACCGTCAATATTCGGTTTTCTCAGCACAAGAATAAACTATGATATTCTTTCATACCTCCCGTCAGACATTGAAACCATGAAAGGTCAGGATATAATGCTTGACGAGTTCGGCAAGGGTGGCTTTTCGCTGGTAATGCTTGACGGCATGGACGATAAGGACGTTGAAAAGGTCAAGGAGAAGATCGAAAAGGTAGACCACGTTTGCGATGTTCTCTGGTATGACACCTTGGCAGACGTTTCACTTCCAAAGGAAGTTCTTCCTGATGATATTTACGATTTCTTCAATACAGATAACTCCACAATGATGGCTGTCTTTTTTGACGAAGCGACCTCCGCTGACGGCTCACTTGAAGCTGTCAAGGAGATAAGAAGCATCGCAGGCGAGCAGTGTTTCGTAAGCGGTATGTCCTCAGTAGTTGAGGATATCAAGGATCTGACAATGCAGGAAGCTCCGATGTATGTTGTTATCGCAGTTATCCTTACAAGTATCATACTTGCACTTACAATGGATTCGTTCCTTATCCCACTGTTCTTTATGCTCAGCGTGGGCATGGCGATAATCTATAACATGGGAACGAACTTCATACAAGGCGAAATATCGTTCATCACCGAAGCTCTTGCAGCCGTGCTTCAGCTGGCGGTAACGATAGACTACTCGATCTTCCTGTGGCACAGCTACAAGGAAGAGAAAGAAAAGCACCCCGGTGACAACAAAGAGGCTATGGCGATTGCGATCGGCAAAACTATCACCTCAGTTGTTTCAAGCTCCATAACAACAGTTGCGGGCTTCCTTGCACTTTGCTTCATGAGCTACGAGCTTGGTATGGACATGGGTATCGTAATGGCAAAGGGCGTTGTTATTGGCGTTATCTGCTGCATAACTGTTCTGCCTTCGATGATACTTGTATTCGACAAGGCACTTGAAAAAACAATGCACAAAGACCTTGTTCCAAGCCTTGAAAAGCCTTCAAAGTTCATTATCAAGCACCATGCAGCATTTATCGTACTCTTTATAGTTGTACTTATCCCTGCCGTATATGGTCAGATAAACACCAACGTTTATTATAACCTGACAGATACTCTTCCAAAGGATCTCAACAGTGTTATTGCAAACACAAAGCTAGATGAGGAATACAATATGGCAACGACCCATATGCTCCTGGTTGACGCCGATATGAAGCCAAAGGAAGTAAACTCTATGCTCGACGAAATGGGCAAGGTTGACGGAGTAAGCTTCTCAATGTCACTGGATACTCTTATCGGTCCGTCTATCCCTCGTGAGATAGTTCCTGAGTCAGTAACAAAGATACTCAAGAGCGACAAATGGCAGCTCATGCTAATAGGCTCTGAATACAAGGTAGCTTCTGATGAAGAGAATGCCCAGATAGATGAGCTTAGCAAGATACTTAAATCCTACGATAAGGACGGAATGCTGATCGGTGAGGCGGCGGCAACAAAAGACCTTATCGACATAACAGATCATGACTTCAAGGTAGTAAATATAGTTTCTATCGCCGCTATCTTCATCATCATTCTTATTGCACTGCGTTCAGTTTCACTGCCTATCATTCTGGTAGCCGTTATCGAATTTGCTATCACAGTAAACATGGGTGTTCCGTGCTTTACAAATACAACGATACCGTTCATAGCGTCTGTAGTAATCGGTACTATCCAGCTTGGTGCAACAGTTGACTATGCTATCCTTATGACAACAAGATATAAGACCGAGCGTAACGCAGGCAAAGACAAACATGAAGCTGTCACTATCGCACTCAGCACTTCAATGAAGTCTATCATGGTCAGCGCACTTGGCTTCTTCGCTTCAACATTCGGCGTTGGCGTATATTCAAGCGTAGATATGATCTCACAGCTTTGTACGCTCATGTCAAGAGGTGCAATAATCAGTATGATAACTGTTATCTGCATACTTCCTTCAATGCTTATGCTGTTCGATAAGGTAATAATCAATACAACAATGGGCATGAAGAAAAAAGAAAATAAGCTTTATAAGCTTCCTGAAATAAACTAATTCGTAAAGGAGATATAGTTATGAAAAAGTATTCAAGAGTTCTTGCAGGCATACTTGCCGTACTTCTTTCCGCAGGCTGCACAGGTCTTTATGCAGCAGCTCAGTCAGACAGCTCTTCCGCTGCCGACAGCACTGCCTCAACAACAAAGAGCGAATCAGATAAAAAAGATACAAAAGATACAAAGAAAGCTGATAAGTCTGACAGTGATACAGAAAAGCAGGCTAAGGAAGAAACAGTTTATGTTATCACTGACGCTTCCGGCAACAAGACAAAAACAGTCGTTTCCAACTGGCTGAAAAATCCACAGGGCGTAAAGAAGCTGGAGGACGTTTCCGACCTGACAGATATCGAGAATGTTAAAACAGACGAGGGCTTTACAGCCAATGGTGATAAGCTCACATGGGATACCGAGGGCGGAGATATCTACTATAAGGGCTATACCGATAAGGCACTCCCGGTTGATGTAAAGGTAACATATACCCTTGACGGCAAGGAGATAAAGCCTGAGGACCTCGCAGGCAAGAGCGGTAAGCTTACAGTAAGATATGACTATACGAACAACGATAAGAAAACTGTCAAGATAAACGGCAAGAAAACAGATATCTATGTTCCATACCTTATGGCAACAACAGCTATCCTTGATACTAACGTTTATTCAAACGTTGAAGTAACAAATGGCAAGCTCATTTCAGACGGAAGCAGACAGATACTTATAGGTGTTGCAATGCCTGGCCTTACAAAGAGCCTTGATCTTCAGGATAACGAAGATATCGAGATACCGGAGTACGTTGAGTTCACAGCAGACGTAAAGGACTTCGAGTCAACGACCTCTCTCACAGTTGCAACATCTGACATCTTCTCAAAGCTTGACCTTAGCGATATCGGTGATGCAGACGATCTTCAGGATAAGCTTGATGAGCTTTCTGATGCTACAGATGAGCTTGTAGACGGCACAGCAGAGCTTTACGCAGGCATCAAGAAGCTGTCCGATTCCTCAGGAACGCTTATCACAGGTATCGATAAGCTTTATTCAGGCTCTAAGTCACTTGACGATGGTGCAAAGACACTTAACAGCGGTGCAACAAAGCTTCGTGACGGAGCAAAGACCCTTGATTCTTCCACAGGTGAGCTTATGAGAGGTATCTCCACAGCTCATAGTGGTTCAACAGCCCTCCTCGGTGGTTTTGATCAGGTAAACAGTGGTATGTCAACCTTGAAGAACGGCTCATCATCACTTTCAAGCGGACTTTCACAGGTTTCCTCAGGCGCACAGCAGGTAAATAACGGTGCTGCAAGCCTTGCCGCAGGCACAAATAAGCTTGTTACAGGCGTAGGCGACCTCCAGACAGGCTCTAAAAACCTTGCCGCAGGCACAAAGCAGACCTATGACGGTTCAACTGCACTGAAAAAAGGCGTTGCAACACTTAATGCAGGCGTTTCCACACTCTATGAAAAGGTGCAGACACTCCCTGCAAGCGTTGAACTTCTTTCAAATGGCATAACAAAGGTAGATAACGCACTTACACAGTCTATCGCATACGACCAGCAGGTACTCGCAGGACTTGAGCAGCTTCTCGGCAATTACGAAGAAGGCTCAGCAGAGTACACGAGCATAAGCAATATGATAGCAGCCGTAAATGGCTCTATCCAGTATCAGCAGGGCGCACAGAGCGGCCTTGGCGATGTTTCAACAGGTGTCGGCACAATGGCAACCGAGGGCAAACAGCTTGTTGACGGTGTAACTCAGATATACAATGGTCTTAACGATAAGAAGAAAGGTCTTGTCGCAGGCGTTGATAATTTGAATACAGGACTTAAAACAGTAAACGAGGGCGCTTCTGCACTTAAAACAGGTATCGGCACACTTGCTAAGTCCAGCAAGGAGCTTAACAATGGTGCAGCTACACTCTCCGCAGGCACAAAGAACCTCTCCGCAGGAGTAAGCTCAGCACAGGCAGGCGCAAGCAAGCTTGATAAGGGTGTTGACAGCCTGAACTCAGGCGTATCAAAGCTTTCAAACGGTGCAAAAACTCTTGACAGCGGTCTTGGTCAGCTTGACAACGGCAGCAAGCAGCTAAAAGACGGTACTGCAACACTCTATTCATCACTTGTAGAGCTTGCACAGGGTACAACAACACTTTCAAGCGGCAGTGCAGAGCTGTTCAGCGGTATCGGTCAGCTTAAAGACGGCAGCTCACAGCTTTCATCTGGTGTTAAGAAGCTTGAAAGCGGTGCAAAGACCCTTAAAGACGGCATGGCTAAGTATAAGGACGAGGGCATCGGCAAACTCCTTGACATCTACAACAATGACCTCAAGGGACTTATCGACAGACTTGACGCTCTCAAGACAGCAGCCGAGGATTCAACAACATTCTCAGGCGCAGCCGATGGCGTTGAAAGCTCAGTTAAGTATATTTACGAAACTGCGGCTATTGAAAAAGCAGACGAGTAATTTTTACTTCCCACACATAGCAAAGACCCCCTTGGACAGAAATGTCCGAGGGGGTCTTTGTATTTATAAATGTATTATCTGTACAAAAAAACGGACGAAATCTCTCCGCCCGTTTTATATATTCTACTGTCTTAGATAAACGCCGTTTTCTTCGATGTAGTCCTCCATGTCCTGCTTGTATTCAAGATCAAGAAGGTCTTTTGGCAGTGCCTTGAGTGCTTTCTGACCAATGTCTTTTCTGAAATGCTCTCCCTCGAACTTTATCTTGGAAACAGCCTCATAAGACTTGTCCAGTGCACCCTGAAGCGTGTAAGCATTGCAGGTAACACCCAGAACACGACCGCCGTTTGTGTAGAATTTGCCGTCCTTGTACTTAGTGCCTGCGTGATAAATAAACGCTCCGTCTACCTGACCCTTGTCGTCCATACCGAACATCTCGATACCCTTTTTGTACTTAACAGGATATCCTCCGCTCGCCATAACAACACAAGTGCAGTAACCTGACTTCCAGCCGATCTTGACATCAGCCAGCCTGTGTTCATAAATAGCCTCAAATATCTCGCAAAGATCACCCTCCAGCATAGGAAGAACGACCTGCGTTTCAGGGTCGCCAAAACGGCAGTTGTATTCAATTACCTTTGGACCATTAGGGGTGAGCATAAGTCCGAAATACAAACAGCCCTCAAAAGTCCTGCCCTCAGCGTTCATTGCATTGATAGTCGGCAGGAAGATCTTCTCCATGCACTCCTTGGCAATGTCCTCAGTGTAGTAAGGGTTAGGTGCAACAGTACCCATTCCGCCTGTGTTCAGACCCTTGTCGCCGTCCAAAGCTCTCTTGTGATCCATTGAAGAGATCATAGGAACAACAGTCTTGCCGTCAGTGAATGAAAGCACAGAAACCTCAGGACCTGTGAGATATTCCTCCACAACGATAGTGGAGCTGCTCTCACCGAACTGCTTGTCGTCTATCATGGAGTGTATAGCCTCCACAGCCTCTTTTTCATTCTCCGCCAGAATAACGCCCTTGCCAAGTGCAAGTCCGTCAGCCTTTATAACAGCAGGGTATGTGTTCTGTTCCTTGACATATTTTATAGCGTCCTCACTGTTTGTGAACACCTCGTATTTGGCTGTAGGAATATTGTATTTCTTCATAAGATCCTTAGAAAAGACCTTTGAACCCTCGATTATAGCCGCATTTTTCTTAGGACCAAAGGTCTTGAAACCCTCAGCCTGCAAAGCGTCTACCATTCCAAGTACAAGCGGATCGTCAGGTGCAACAGCCACCATGTCTACTTTAAGCTTCTTTGCCAGAGCCACAACGCCCTCAATATCCGTTGCCGCAACATCAAAACATTCTGCATAGCGTGAAATGCCACCGTTTCCGGGTGTGCAGTAAAGCTTTCCTACCTTAGGGGACTCCGCAAGCTTCATAACGATAGCGTGTTCACGTCCGCCTCCGCCAACAACTAATATGTCCATTTTCAGACCTCCTCAGTGTGTTTTTCCAATTATAACAATACCGCACACCTATGCTGTGCGGTATCGTCATTTATTTACTTCGTATATTATTACTTAAGCTCAAAGCTGTCAAGAACTGTCTTGAACTCGTCAGAAAGCTTGCTGTAAGCGTTCTCGCTTGCACCATATGTGATAACAACAAGGTTGCCGTTGTCAGAAGTGATTATCTGATTGAGCAGTACCTTCTGTGAGCCGATCTCGCCTGTTACGTCAACAATGTAAGCGTCCTTGCCTGCAAACTTATCTTCCTTGTCGTTTGTAACAGTGTAGCCGTCCATGGAATTATATGTTTGCTTGATCTGGTCAGCATAATCGCTTGCTGTAAGACCATTGAGCAGATCGTTTGACATTGAGATAACGTTGATAGAAGCAGACTCAAGCTCAGCATCATCGCCTGCGTCAGCGTATGTGAACATTACGTCAACACCAGCAGACTCCTGCATTGCCCACTTCTTTGAGTCGATCTTGAAAGTATACAGATCGCTCGTGTAAAAATTATCCTTATAAGTTCCCTTAGCCTCGTCACCGGTGCTTGTTGTGTCGTTAGCAGAAGTTGTTGTGTCAGCAGCTGACTCCTCAGGTGCAGCAGTTGTAGTTGTTGTGTCAGCCTTAGACTCGACAGCAGGTGCGGCTGTAGTTGTAGTAGTTGTTTTAGCCTCAACCTTTGACTCACTGCTTGAATCGCTTGACTCTGAGCAGCCTGTAACTGCAAATACCATTGACAGTGCCATGAGTGATGCAAGTAACTTTTTCATAATAAATTTCTCCTTTTCTTCTTGACCTTTATTGTTTTGCATTAATGCACAAAAATTAGTGATGGAACAATCTTATTCCGGTGAATGCCATTGCCATGTTGTACTTGTTGCAAGTCATGATAACATGATCGTCCCTGATAGATCCGCCCGGCTCGGCAATGTAAGCCACGCCGCTCTTTTTAGCTCTCTCGATGTTGTCGCCGAATGGGAAGAAAGCGTCAGAACCAAGGCAAACGCCTGTGTTCTTTGCAAGCCACTCCTTCTTCTCAGCTTCAGTGAGCACCTCAGGCTTTACCTTGAATGTGTTCTGCCATACACCCTCAGCCAGTACATCATCATGCTCGTCAGAAATGTAAACGTCGATAGCGTTATCTCTGTCAGGACGTCTTATGTTGTCAACGAACTGAAGTCCCAGAACCTTTGGATGTTGTCTGAGCCACCAGATGTCAGCCTTGTTTCCTGCCAGTCTTGTGCAGTGTATTCTTGACTGCTGACCTGCACCGATACCAATAGCCTGACCGTCCTTTACATAGCAAACGCTGTTAGACTGTGTGTATTTAAGTGTGATAAGTGAGATAACAAGATCAGTTTTCTTGTCCTCAGGAATCTCCTTATTGTCTGTCACGATATTTGTGAGCATATCGTTGTCTATTTTCAGCTCGTTTCGACCCTGTTCAAAAGTTACGCCGAAAACCTGCTTTCTCTCGATAGGTGCAGGAACATAGTTCTCATCTATCTTGATGATGTTGTATGTGCCCTTTCTCTTTGACTTGAGTATCTCAAGAGCCTCGTCAGTGTAGCCCGGTGCAATGATACCGTCAGAAACCTCTCTCTGGATCATCTTTGCAGTGCAAGCGTCGCACTCGTCAGAAAGTGCGATAAAATCGCCGTATGATGACATTCTGTCAGCACCTCTTGCTCTCGCATAAGCGCTTGCAAGGGGAGTAAGCTCGCCCAGATCGTCAACAAAATATATCTTCTTTTCGACCTCGCTCAAAGGCTTGCCGATAGCAGCGCCCGCAGGTGAAACGTGCTTGAAAGAAGTTGCCGCACACATACCTGTTGCCTTTTTAAGCTCTCTTACCAGCTGCCAGCCGTTGAATGCGTCAAGCAGATTGATGTAACCCGGCTTGCCGTTGAGCACCTCGATAGGAAGATCCTTTCCGTCCTCCATAAATACTCTTGACGGCTTCTGATTTGGGTTGCAGCCGTATTTTAAAAGCATTTCATTTGCCATAATTTTTACCTCCGTTTATTTAACCTATTCACTCCGCAGATATTACTTGCTGTACTTATTAACGATCTTAGAAACAGCCTTGCCGCTTGCGATATCAATGTATCTTACAAACAGCGATACCTTGTTGTCCTCGTTGAGTGCTTCCCAAAGCTTGCCGGTGAACTCCTCGATATCGTTAGGTATCTCCACCTTCTTAGGCTCGCCCTCAAAGCTTGGCAGAGGATTGCCGTCACCCATGTAAGTGTGGATAAAATGACCCACGCCGTCAAGAGGGTTGGTGTATGTGTAAGTAAATCTCTCGCAGCAGTCAGGGTTGCCGTCAGCGGACTTGAGTATGCTCATAGCATAATTATATGCGCCGTTCTCAACGTGCATGATACCTGAAATACGAGGAGTGTAGTTTGGAGCGTCGTCCTCATACTCTCTCGTCCTCAGTGACTGTTCAAAAGTCTGCTGCTTGTCCATAAGCTCGTAAATAGTGTCCGTCTGATCGCCGTTTGTTACGATAGTCTTGTTTCCAAGCACACGAACAGGGGAGTATATAATAAGGTGTGGGTCAGAAAGCTTGCTAGGGTCAGCAGCTTCTGTCTTGATGCCGTCCTCAGTTTCCGTGAAAACTCTGTTTCTGGAATTAACACTTCTGCCCATGATAAAATAAGCTGTTACCGCACTCTTTCCGTCAGCAGATTTGCCTATAACGATACCTCTGCCCGGATATGAGTTGCTTTTAAGCTCGTCATAAATATTAAGGGTCTTCATATCTTGTCCTCCATAATTTTTCTCAGTCTTTAAGGTCAACGTAAGCCTTGCCGTCCTTAATGCTTATCCTGTCCTCGCAGAACAGTGAAACAGCCTTTGGCAGCAGCTTCCATTCAACGTTTTCCATTATCTTCTTCTGTAAACTCTCAGGCGTTTCGTCATTTGCAACATCTACAGCGCCCTGTAAAATAATAGCACCTGCGTCAGCCTTTTCGTTTACAAAATGTATAGTCGCACCCGATACCTTTACACCGTATTCAAGAGCCTTTTCATGAACTCTAAGTCCGTAAAAACCCTCGCCGCAGAATGACGGTATCAGTGCAGGGTGAACGTTTATTATCCTGTAAGGATAAGCCTTTGTAACGCATTCGTCAAGAATTATCATAAATCCGGCCAGCACCACAAGATCAGCCTCTTGCCTGTTAAGCTCAGCCAGAATAGCCTCGCTGTAACTCTTGCTGTCAGCATATTCCTTCCTCGGAATAACAACAGTGCCGATACCTGCATTTTTCGCCCTCTCCAGAGCATAAGCACCCTCCTTCGAGGATATAACGCAGGTTATCTTGCCGTTTTTTATAATGCCGCTTTTTTCAGCGTCAATAAGCGCCTGTAGGTTTGTTCCGCCGCCCGAAACAAGAACGCATATCTTCTTCATATCTCTTTACCCTTAGCAGATGATAACGCCCATGTCAGAGTCAACAAGCTCGCCCAGAACGTAAGCCTCTTCGCCTGCCGCCTTGATAGCTTCCATAGCCTTGTCAGCGTCAGCCTTGTCAACAACAACTGTCATACCAACGCCCATGTTGAATGTGTTGAACATATCTCTCTCAGGAATGTTTCCTGTCTTTGCGATAACGTCGAAAATAGGAAGCACCTGAACGTCGCTTCTTGCTATCTTAACAGAAAGTCCGCTTGGAAGTGAACGTGGAATGTTCTCATAGAATCCGCCGCCTGTGATGTGAGATATAGCCTTTACCTTAACAGAGTCAAGCAGGCTCATAACAGCCTTTACATAGATCTTTGTAGGTGTGAGAAGTGTCTCGCCAAGTGTCTTGCCAAGCTCGTCATAGTGAACAGAAAGAGTCTTTTCGTCAACGCTGAATACCTTTCTTACCAGTGAGAAGCCGTTTGAGTGTACACCGCTTGACTTTATAGCTATCATAACATCTCCGGCATTCTGAGTGCTTGGGTCAAGTATCTTGTCCTTGTCAACAACGCCAACAGAGAAGCCTGCAAGGTCATATTCGTCAACAGGGTAGAAACCTGGCATCTCAGCAGTTTCGCCGCCGATAAGCGCACAGCCTGACTGTACACAGCCCTCAGCAACACCTGAAACTATCTGAGCTATCTTCTCAGGATAGTTCTTGCCAACAGCGATGTAGTCAAGGAAAAACTGTGGCTTTGCACCGCAGCAGATAATGTCGTTTACGCACATTGCCACGCAGTCGATACCAACTGTGTCATGCTTGTCCATAAGAAAAGCTATCTTGAGCTTTGTGCCAACGCCGTCTGTGCCTGAAACGAGAACAGGCTTTGTGATACCTGTCATGTCAAGCTCAAACAGACCGCCGAAGCCGCCGATGCCGCTGAGAACACCGCTCGTCATGGTCCTTGCAACGTGCTGCTTCATAAGCTCAACTGCCTTGTAGCCAGCCGTTACGTCAACGCCTGCTTCCTTGTAGCTGTTTGAAAAACTGTTTGTATTCATGATAAAATATCCTTTCAGTTATTTACTTCTTTTCCGATATCTTCGATTCAAATTTGTCCTTAGGCATATCCTTAGGAACTTCGATAGGGTATTTCTCTGTAAAGCAGCCTACGCAGAAATCGCACTTTGAATTTCCCGCAAGCTTTTTAACGCTTTCAACACTGAGATATCCCAAGCTGTCTGCACCGATATATTCGCATATTTCTTCATTGGTCATCTTGCAGGCGATAAGATTTTCCTTGCTGTCTATATCCGTTCCGAAATAGCATGGTGCAATGAATGCGGGGGAGGAGATACGAACGTGAACTTCCGTCGCCCCTGCCTCTCTGAGCAGCTTGACGATACGTCCCGACGTCGTTCCTCTGACGATACTGTCGTCTATCATAACGACCCTCTTGCCCTTAACAGTGCTTGAAATAGCGTTGAGCTTTATCTTGACGGAGTTCGTCCTCTCTGTCTGGCTAGGCTGAATGAACGTCCTGCCTATGTATCTGTTCTTGATAAATCCAATGCCGTATGGTATGCCGCTTTCCTGAGAAAATCCCAGCGCAGCGTCAAGTCCCGAGTCAGGCACGCCTATGACGATATCAGCGTCAACAGGGTGTTCTCTCCAAAGATATTTTCCTGCCCTGAGCCTTGCCATGTGAACGCTCGACCCCTCGATAACAGAGTCAGGTCTGGCAAAATATACATATTCAAATACGCATATAGTACCCTTTTTACCACAGTGAGTCGTGATAGAGTTCACACCGTTTTTGTCAATAACTATCATTTCACCTGGTTTAAGATCTCTTATATATTCAGCGCCGATGCTGTCAAAAGCACAGGTCTCCGACGCTACCACATAGCCGTCGTCTATCTTTCCGAGGCAGAGCGGTCTGAAGCCGTCAGGATCTCTCGCCGCAATAAGCTTTGTCGGCGACATAACGAGCAGCGAATACGCACCCTTTATCCTGTACATAGCCTTTTCAAGAGCCGACTGTATAGACGGTGCTCTAAGACGTTCCTCGGTTATAGCGTATGATATGACCTCAGTATCATTTGTGCTGTGGAATATCATGCCCTTATTTTCATATTGCTCTCTAAGTTCTCTTGCGTTAGTAAGATTTCCGTTGTGAGCGATAGCCATAGGACCCTTTATGTGACGAACAACAAGCGGCTGAGCGTTTGAAGCATTGCAGTTGCCTGTAGTCGAATATCTCACATGACCTATAGCAATATTGCCCTTGCCGAGCCGTTCGAGAGTTTCCTTGTCAAAAACCTGATTGACAAGACCCACGTCCTTGTGATAGCTGAATACGCCGTCGTCGTTTACAACGATACCGCAGCTTTCCTGACCTCTGTGCTGTAATGCGTAAAGAGATACATAAGTCTGAGCCGCAACATCGCTTGTCTTGTTAGTATAAATGCCGAAAACGCCGCATTCTTCATGGATACCTGTTACCAATTAAATCATTCCCTTCCGTTCCAGCAGTAGGTGCAAAGCTCACAGCTTGGCAGACCCACAGCCTTTACAGTGCCTTCAAGCGACTGGAATTCAACAGAGGTAAGCTTAAGTCTCCTGCATATCTCGTCCCTGAGGAGCTTGCCACGCTCAGTGTTTGAATCGCTGTATTCTTCAATGTATTTAACTCCCTCGATACCCTCGTTCTCATCAATGATCTGTCTTGCGATAAGTTCAAGCTCCGAGGTGCTGCGTGAAAAGTTAAGATACTTGCAGCCATACATGATAGGAGGACAGGCTGATCTCATGTGGACTTCCTTTGCACCGTTCTCATAAAGAAACTCAACAGTCTCTCTCATCTGAGTTCCTCTGACGATACTGTCGTCAACGAACAGAAGCTTCTTGCCCTCGATAAGTTCGTGAACAGGTATAAGCTTCATCTTCGCAACTCTGTTTCTCATAGACTGGCTTGTTGGCATAAAGCTTCTAGGCCATGTAGGAGTGTACTTTATGAACGGTCTTGCAAAAGGTATGCCGCTTTTGTTTGCATATCCTATAGCGTGAGGAACGCCCGAATCAGGTATTCCGCAAACGAAATCAACGTCAGGAAGCCTGCCGTTTTTCATATCGTTCTCCGCCATTATCTCGCCGTTGCGTGTTCGCATAAGTTCAACGTTCACGCCCTCATAGCAAGCGGTAGGGTAGCCGTAATAAGTCCAAAGGAAAGTGCAGATCTTTTTCTTGTCTGTACCCTCGCTGAGAATATTGTAGCCGTCCTTGGTTATCTCAGTTATCTCTCCCGCCTTTAACTCGTGACAGGTGGAGTATCCAAGCTTCTGATATGCAAATGATTCAAAAGAAAAGCAATATCCGTCAGAACGCTGTCCTATTATAATAGGAAGCCGTCCGTCCTTATCTCTGGCAACGATCATCGACTTGTCTGTCATTATTGCAAGTGACATCGTGCCTTCTATCTTGTCCTGTGCGTATCTTATGCCGTCAACAAAACTGTCCTTCTGTGCGATCATCGCACCGATAAGCCCTGCGGAATTGATAGCGCCGCTGCTCATTGTCTCAAAGTTTGCGCAGCCCTTTTCAAGCAGTTCGTCAGCCAGTTTAGCGGCATTTTGTATTACACCGATAGAGCACACTGCGTAAAGTCCTAACTTGGAGCGTACCATTATCGGCTGAGGATCTGTGTCGCTTATGCAGCCGATACAGATGTTTCCTCTCATTTTGTCAACGTCTTTTTCAAATTTAGTACGAAATGGTGAGTTTTCAATGCTGTGAATATTTCTCTGAAAGCCAAGCTCAGGGGAGAATGAAGTCATTCCGCCCCGCCTTGTGCCTAAGTGTGAATGATAGTCGGTCCCGAAGAAAACGTCCTGAATACAGTCATTAGCTGAAACAGCTCCGAAAAAACCGCCCATAAAAATTATTCTCCCATTACTCTCTTTATCATCTCATGGTAAGCCTCTTCAACGCCGCCCATGTCTCTTCTGAATCTGTCCTTGTCGAGCTTCTCATGTGTCTTGGAATCCCAGAAACGGCAAGTATCAGGTGAGATCTCGTCAGCAAGAAGTATCTTTCCGTGGAATCTGCCGAACTCGATCTTGAAGTCGATAAGGTCAATGCCGATGTTCTTGAAGAAGCCAAGCATGAACTCATTTACCTTGAAAGCATACTTTGTGATATCCTCGATCTCTTCCTCAGTAGCAAGACCAAGACCAAGAGCATAATACTTGTTGATGAATGGGTCGCCAAGCTCGTCGCACTTGTAGCTGAACTCAAGTGTAGGCTGCTTGAGCTTTGTGCCTTCCTCGATGCCGAGCTTCTTTGAGAAGCTTCCTGCTGCAACGTTTCTTACGATAACTTCCAGCGGAACGATCTCGACCTTCTTAACAATAGTCTCTCTGTCAGAGATCTCCTCAACAAGATGAGTAGGGATACCCTCTTTTTCAAGAAGCTTGAACATATAGTTTGTCATTTTGTTATTGATAGCACCCTTGCCAACGATAGTGCCTTTCTTCTCGCCGTTGAAAGCAGTAGCGTCGTCCTTGTAATCAACGATAACAAGATCAGGGTCGTTAGTAGCGAATACTTTCTTAGCCTTGCCCTCATAGAGCTGTTCTGTCTTTACAATGTTTTCCATAGATTTATTCCTCCATAAAATTATTTACATTATTTATATGATATACCGAAAACATATCCACCGCCGCTTAAATATGCAGGGGCGAACAGTGTTCGCCCGCCGACAGCAGAACTTCCCCGATATATCAAATATAACATACAGCCGAGCTATATGTCTGTATCAAAAAATCAAAGCGCAGCAAGCTTGTCCTGTAAAGCCTTGTCCTTAGCCACAACGCCGTCTATCATATCCTGCTTAGCCTTTTCAAGCTTCTCAGCCAGACCCTCGTCAGAAAGAGCAAGCATCTGAATAGCAAGTATAGCAGCGTTCTTAGCGCCGTCAACTGCGACAGTGGCAACAGGGATACCGCTAGGCATCTGAACGGTAGCAAGCAGAGCGTCCATGCCGTCGAAGTTAGCACCCTTGCAAGGGATACCGATAACAGGAAGCGTTGTGTGACCTGCAATAACTCCCGCAAGATGAGCCGCCATTCCGGCAGCGCAGATTATAACTCCGAAGCCGTTTTCCTTAGCCTTGTCAGCAAAATCGCTTGCAAGAGCAGGCGTTCTGTGAGCAGACATAACGTGACATTCGTAAGGAACACCGTAAGCTTTAAGCTCAGCAACAGCCTTGCTGACAACAGGAAAATCGCTGTCAGAACCCATTATTACCGCAACTTTTTTCATAAATTTATACCTCCAAGTAAAACAAAAAATTACAAATAAAAAACTGCAACAATGGCGTTGCAGTTTTAGTCAGTGCATAATTAGATTGTTAGAGTGCAAAAAATCAAGGCAGGACGCAATTATACTTAAAGACCTACCCATAAAAGAATATGTAATTGATGAAAAACAGCACATTTCAGTCATACATCTCTCCTGAATACATACAAAAAATACTGCACAATATTATCAGACAGTAAAGCAGAGCAAAACTGTCTGCGAAAGCTTTTTTACTGATTTTCTCCATAACAGCATACAAAGCCTTACAATAATATTGTACAATATTTATAGATAAATTTCAACACATATTTATATAAAATTTATATCAATTAATCTTTGATTTATTGTGAAATTTGTCTACATTAACTTTTTGTTCAGAAAATACTTGTATCAGTGATCTGACCGTTTGACAAGCTGTTGACTAGACCACGCATTTCCTCTTTGGAGCGAATACAGTGTGCCGAGTCGATTATCTGCTGTCTTTGAAGCGGATCCAGCTTAGCAAAGTAAGCATATGCCGCAGGCACCTGAGCAAGAGCCATAGACAGCCCCAGCGGCAATTCCTGCCCGTGAGCAAAAGAGTTGTTTTTCATTTTTATCACCTCCGCATATATTATTTCCCGGGCAATAAAAATAATAAACCCTTACGATCTTATATGTGATACTGCACAATTTATCACATCGTAATTTGTGCAAACAAATGATTTATCTTTTAATTTGGCAACATTTCTGCAATTGTTGCATTTTTTATGCAACAAAAGTGATGATTTTCGGGATAAGTATAGGGGTGTCACTGCACCGCAAGTGTCTGGTGTACCCCAAGGATATTATCCCAAATCGAATATCCTGCAAGGTAGCAGAGTATGAGGAAACATTCTGAGGGCGTGAGTTAGGTGAACACGATGAGAGGTTCTGATCGCACAGAAAAGCACTTCCTGCACCTTGTCTGAAGCTTGAAAATTGAATATAAAACGACTGAAACACGACCCCCACGGCAACAAATCTGTAGGGGCGAACACTGTTCACCCGTCTTGGTCGCCCGTCAAACCCTGCGTTATCCGCACAATTTACTGCGTTTCACAAACCCTGTAGGGGAGCGGCGTAATTTCTGCTTTGCAGAAATCCGACGTCCTGCCCCCTCAACGTTTCGCATTATTGTTTATCTCACAAACCATGACAACCCCACAACGCATGGTAGGGGCGAACAGCGTTCGCCCGTTTCGTTCCCCCACTCAACTTCATGAAAAATCCAAACCTCGCAACTCCCCCGAAACGGGCTGTCGTATTTCTGTGAGCTAGCGAACAGAAATTTCGCCAAGCCCCTACAGATATTCGGGATAGTTTATCTTGCCACAAAATCGCTCCGCTGGGTCTTTCATTACTTCATAGGAATATTATTCTTTTCCAAATCAGTTGACAATCTTTTGTTAATATGATATAATTATTTTGTTAATTTTTTGTCGATTTATCAGTTAATCTGAGGTGTATTAATAAATGGATAATCTTTCTAATATAAGTGTGATAAAAGATGTTCTCGCAAGACACAATTTCACTTTCTCCAAGGCTCTCGGTCAGAATTTCTTAGTGAATCCCTCCGTTTGCCCCAAGATAGCCGAAATGGGCAACGCAAAAAAAGGCTTCGGCATAATCGAGATAGGCACAGGCATAGGCGTTCTCACAAACGAGCTTGCCAAGCGTGCCGACAAGGTGGTGGCTATCGAAATTGACGACAGGCTTATGCCGGTTCTTGCAGAAACTCTTGCAGAATATGACAATGTGAAGATAATAAACGCCGACGTCATGGAAACTGACCTCCATAAGCTTATTGCCGAGGAATTTCAGGGCATGGACGTTGCCGTTTGTGCAAATCTACCTTACTATATAACCTCGCCCATATTAATGATGCTCCTTGAAGAACGTCTGCCCATAAAGTCTGTTACTGTCATGGTGCAGAAAGAAGCAGGCACACGTCTTTGTGCCCCTATGGGTACAAGAGATATGGGGGCAGTCACAGTGGCAATAAATTATTTTTCTGTACCGAAACTGCTTTTCAACGTTTCCCGTGGCAGCTTTATGCCCTCGCCTAACGTTGACAGCTGCGTGGTGCGATTTGATATCCGTGATAAGACCCCCGAGGGCGTGACGGACGAAAAGTTCTTTTTTAAAGTCGCTAGGGGAGCATTTTCACAGCGAAGAAAGACCCTCTCAAATTCCGTATCATCATCAATGGGCATAGATAAATCTATAGTAAATCAGGCGATAGAGCAAAGCAATCTGCCTGCCTCCGTCCGTCCTGAAGCGCTTTCCATGGAGCAATTCATAGCATTTTCCGAAGCCCTTAGAAAGCTTGTCTAATTGTACATATTTTCGTACAACTAAACCCTGCATTTACATCTGCTTGCGTTATCCGCACATTAAATGTAGGGGAGCGGCTCAATTTCTGCAAGCAGAAATGCGACGTCCCGTTCTTCGGATATCTCAAATTAAAAATTATTACGCAAACATTGATTGTGTTTTTTCAAAAGATGTATGGGAGTGGCTTTGAGATCTGTCCGTAAATTTGGTCAGTATTTCAATTTCAAGCCCATATTGCGACACCTTTCGCTTGATAGTCCTGCTAAAATGTAATTATTACATTTTGGAAACATAGGACGTGATAAGCAATGGAAAAAATACGGCATACGGCAAAATTTCATACTTCAGGCAAAACGAATGTACTTATGGCTGTTTTATCGGCGGCAGCAGCGTTTACAGCAAGCTTCGGGAAGATCTTAGGCTTCCCCTCGTCAATGAACGTGGCGGTGGCAGTGCTTTCGGGAACTAATGTGATACCTGCTTTTTTAGGCTCTGCACTTGCATATTTTGTAAGTGGAACATTCTCAGAGGGTATCGTTCAGCTTTGTGCGATACTTGTTATAGGGGCGGTAAGGCTTGTGATGCCCTCTGCTGACCATAAGGACGACCCCGTTTTTGTGTCGCTCCTCACAACAGGAGCAATGCTTCTTTTCAGCTGTGTAATGTCGGTGGCAATGCCGTCGGATACATATACGGCTTCACTGCGAATGATAAGCTCGCTCATGTGTGGCTGTGTTGTTTTTATTGCACTGACCGTCAAACGTCAAAGAAACCGAAGCGGCGTTTTTGACCTCACAGGAATAAACGGAGTTTTCACAGCTATACTTTATATTATGTTTATCTCGACCATTACTGCCGCACCGCTCCATGTGGTGAACCTGGGCAGGATAGCAGGCACTTTGTGTATGCTTATGGCAGTGAGAAAGTATAGAAATATAGGCGGTGCAGTTGTTGGCGCATTGACAACCTGCGGTGTGCTCCTTTGTACTCCGTCACTTGCTAGAAATACACTTTTGCTTGCCACGTCAGGACTTATATGCGGAGCTTTTCTGCAATTCGGCTCTCTTGTGATAGTGCTTGTTTTCCTTGCGGTTTCACTTGTGAGCCTTGTGGCAATGGGCGTGAACGGTGATACATTTTCAATGTTTGCTGATTTGCTTATAGGCTCTGTGCTTTTTATTGCCCTGCCGGTCCCTGTGATAAAAAAAGCGGCGAAAAAGGTGGTGGGAGTGAAAAATTCCGTTGACCTTGTAGGGCAGACCACTTCTTCAAAGCTCAATATGGCTTCAAGAACCCTGGGCGGTATCAGAGGTCAGCTTACAATGGTCACTGCGGCGATAGATAAACGCTCAAAGGAAGCTACACTGTCAAAGCGTGTACGATCTGTTGTTTGTACCGATTGCGATATGTACTCAGTGTGCAGTAAGCGTTGTGTACAGCTTGATGACAGCTTTTCAAAGCTTGAAAGCATAGTTTGTACATATAATAACCTCAGCCTTGACGACGTTGAAAAGCATTTGGGTGGCTGTGTGAGAAAGTCGCTTCTTTGCAAAAGCTTCAATGAATTGTATACCGACTTTGTGGCAGAACGTGCCGACAGCATGAGAGTTCGTGAAATGCGTGAGTTTTTAAGCGAACAGCTTTCCTCCATGGAGGATATCTTATCCGACCTTTCTTTCAGAGCAGGGCAGGTGAGAAGCGTTGATCCTCAGCTTTCAGCAAGAGTAAGGGAGCATTTCTCAAACCTTGGCTATCCAAATGTGAAAGCCTGCGTTTACATAGATGAAAACCTTTGTCAGCGTGTGGACGTTTTCATTACGGCACAGTTCAGGGGCGATCTTGTAAGGCTCACAGCAACGCTTTCAGAAATGATAGATTATGACCTTGATATGCCTGTGATAGTCAAGGTGGATAATATAACCAGAATGTCCTTTGCGGAAATACCGAGATTCACAGTTGACATAAAAAGCTTTTCAGCTTCGTCAAGCGGAGAATATTCGGGGGACAGCTTTGAAGTCTTCGATTCAAGCGTCAACGAAAAGTATATCGTCCTTTCAGACGGCATGGGAACAGGAAAAAGAGCAAGGCTGGATTCATTGTTTTCTGTAAGTCTTGTTACAAGGCTCATACGATCGGGAATGTCTATGCAGACAGCCCATAGGCTTATAAATTCAATGCTCAGAGTTAAGGGCTGGGAGGAATCTTTTGCAACCCTTGATATAATGCGGCTGGAGCTTAATGGCGGAACAGTGCAGTTTTTGAAATCGGGCGCGGCGCAAAGCTTTCTTTTCCGTGACGGCGGTCTTAAAGCTATCGGCGGACAGGCTTTTCCTGCTGGGATACTTGCGGAGTGTACCCCTGATGTGAGCGAACTCAAGCTCTTTGACGGTGACGTTCTGCTTATGACCTCAGACGGCGTTGAGGACGCTACGGCACGAGAGATACTCCGCTGTAACGGAATGAACGCTCATGAGATAGTCACGGCGCTTGGTGCAAAGGCGCTTGCTCAGCGAACAGGAGGCAGGCGTGACGATATAACTATTATTGCCGCAAAAATTTCCCTTCGTGACGAGAATGAAAAATGAATGTAAATGACTTGGCCGACTTTTGCCTGCAATTTTTACTTTTGTATACTTTGACTTTACTTTTTCTATGTTATTATATAAAATCTATTGTGCAAAATATATAAAAACGTCTGTTGAAATATGTGCGAATACGAGAATAACTACTAAAACTATTGCAAATTTGTTCAAAAAAGATTAAAATATAAATATGAAACGCCGAAATTATTCAGCGGTTTTCACAAAAAGACAAGGGAGGCTGAATTGTGATAGATATTATTCCAAAGGATTATGAACTGCCGCTCTATCTTTTCCACAATGGCACAAACTGCGAAACATATAAGTTTCTTGGCTGCCATAAGGGAGAGAAAGACGGCATAGAAGGATATTATTTCAGAGTCTGGGCGGCACACGCTGAAGGCATTTCTGTTGTGGGAGATTTCAATGACTGGGACGAAAATGCCACTCCAATGGAGAAGATAGACGACTCAGAGGTGTGGGAGGCTTTTGTTACAGGGCTTAAGACTTATGATACATATAAATACTGTATCCACGGCTGTGACGGCAAGACCCATTATAAGGCTGATCCGTACGGCACACACATGGAGGTCGCTCCGAACACCGGCTCAAAGGTTTTCGATATAGACGATTATCTTTGGAGCGATAAAAAGTGGATGACCGAGAAAAAGTCTAAGGATATCTACAATTGTCCTATGAATATCTATGAGGTACACCTCAATTCATGGAAGGCTTGTCCTGACGGAAAATATTTCTCATATGTTAGATTTGCAGATACTATAATCCCTTATATAAAGGAAATGGGCTATACTCATATCGAGCTTATGCCGTTGGCGGAATATCCTTTTGACGGCTCTTGGGGCTATCAGGGTATCGGCTATTTTGCGCCGACTTCACGTTTCGGCACGCCTTATGACTTCATGAAAATGATAGACCTTTTCCATTTGGCGGGAATAGGCGTTATCCTTGATTGGGTGCCCGCACATTTCCCTAGAGATGAAGCAGGACTGTTCGAGTTTGACGGAGGTCCGTCATATGAATACTCTGACCCGAAAAAGGCAGATCACCTCACTTGGGGAACGAGAGTTTTCGATTATTCAAAGGGCGAGGTAAAGTCATTCCTTATCTCAAACGCTCTTTACTGGATAGAAAAATATCACGTTGACGGTCTGAGAGTTGACGCTGTTGCGTCTATGCTCTATCTTGACTATGACAGACGTGACGGAGAGTGGACGCCTAACAAGTTCGGTGGCAAGGAAAATCTTGAAGCCGTTCAGTTCTTCAAGGATCTCAATACCGCTGTGTTCGGAAGAAACCCTAATACCCTTATGATAGCCGAAGAGTCAACTTCATGGCCTATGGTAACAAAGCCTGCGAGCGACGGTGGTCTTGGCTTCAACTTCAAGTGGAACATGGGCTGGATGAACGATATGCTCAAATATATGGCCCTTGACCCTATTGACAGGGCTTTTCATCATGATATGCTCACGTTCTCATTCTTCTATGCTTTCTCTGAAAACTTTATTTTGCCTATCTCTCATGACGAGGTAGTGCATGGTAAGGCTTCATTGGTAAATAAAATGTACGGCGGAGATATCGACAATAAGTTCAAGCAGTGCAAGTTGTTCATGGCTTATATGATGGCTCACCCAGGTAAGAAACTTCTGTTCATGGGTGCTGATTTTGCTCAGTTCAGAGAGTGGGATTATGAGAATGGTCTGGAATGGTTCATGGTGGACGAATATGAGAACCACCGCAATTATCTGAACTACTCCAAGAACCTCAATCATTTCTATCTTGACCATCCTCAGTTCTGGGAGAGAGATTTCTCTTGGGAGGGCTTTAGCTGGATATCAAATGACGATTTCAAGCAGAGTATCATCATCTTCAGACGTTTTGACAAAAACGGCGGAGAGGTCATCGTTGTGTGCAACTTCGTTCCTGTGGAAAGAAAGTCATACTGCTTTGGCGTTCCTTACTGGGGCAGCTATACAGAGGTGTTCAACTCGTCTTCTGTTGACGGATCCCCTTGCACTAACGGCACTGTAAAGGCTGTTGATGAGAAGATGCACGGCTTTGATCAGTCTGTTTGTATTGATATTCCTGCGTTCTCCTGTATGTATTTCACGGTGAAGAAAGAGGAAAGACCTGTGCCTGAGAAAAAGGCAGAGAATAAGAAAAAGACAAAGACGGCGGCTAAGAAAACTGCTGTCAAGAAAGCCGCTAAGGCGAAAACAACTAAGAAGTCCACAGCTAAAAAGGCTGAGTAATATAGACTTAATAAAAATTGGTGGGTGAATTAATTATGTTCAACAAAAAAGAATGTGTTGCAATGCTGCTGGCAGGCGGTCAGGGAAGCAGATTGTATGCCCTGACACAGAGCGTTGCAAAACCGGCAGTACCTTTCGGTGCTAAGTATCGTATCATTGATTTCCCTCTCTCAAACTGTATCAATTCAGGTATCGACACAGTGGGCGTGCTGACACAGTATCAGCCATTGGTACTCAATGAGTACATTGGAAACGGTCAGCCTTGGGACCTTGACAGAATACATGGAGGCGTTCATGTGCTTCCTCCTTATCAGACAGCTTCAGGCGCTGACTGGTATTCGGGTACTGCAAACGCTATTTATCAGAATATCGCTTTTGTAGACAGATATGACCCTGAGTATGTTGTTGTTCTTTCAGGCGACCATATCTACAAAATGGATTACAACAAGATGCTTGAATATCACAAGGCTAAGAACGCTGACGCTACTATCGCTGTTCTGGACGTTCCAAAGGAAGAGGCTTCACGTTTCGGCATCATGATAACTGACGAGGACGACAACATCATCGACTTCGAGGAGAAGCCAAAGAACCCTCGTTCAACTCTTGCTTCAATGGGTATCTACATATTCACTTGGAAGAAGCTGAAAGCTTATCTTATAGCTAACGAGAACGACAAGGAAGCTTCAAAGGACTTCGGCAAGAACATTATTCCTGACATGAGAGAAGCAGGCGAGAAGCTTGTGGCTTATCGTTTTGACGGCTACTGGAAGGACGTTGGAACTATCGACTCTCTTTGGGAAGCAAATATGGACCTTATCAATCCTAACATTCCTATCGATCTTTATGACACAAGCTGGAAGATATACTCAAGAAACCCTGTTATGCCACCTCAGAGCATAGGCAAGAACGCTCAGGTACAGAACTCTATGGTAACAGAGGGCTGCGTTATCGACGGCTCTGTAGAGTTCTCAATGATCTCTGACGGCGTTACTGTTGAGGAAGGCGCTGAGATACTGGATTCTATCCTTATGCCTGGCGCAGTTGTCAAGAAGGGTGCAAAGGTCGAGTATGCTATCGTTGGCGAGAACACTGTTATCGGTGAGAACGCTCAGATCGGTGCAAGACCTGAAACTATCGAGGACAAGGACTCATGGGGCGTTGCTGTAGTGGGCAATAATCTGACCGTTTCTGACGGCAGTGTTGTTGCACCAAAGGCAATAATTTACGAGAATATCTAAGAAAGGACCGAGTAAACATGGATGTAAATATGGGTAACGTACTGGGTCTTGTTTTCGCTAATATGCACGACACGACTCTTGGCGACATGACAAAGAACAGAACTATGGGTTCTGTAATGTTCGGCGGAAGATACCGCCTTATCGACTTCCCACTGTCTAACATGGTAAACAGCGGCATAAGCGAGGTCGGTGTTATAACAAAATCTAACTATCAGTCACTTCTGGATCACCTCGGCTCTGCAAGAGAGTGGGATCTGGCAAGAAAAAAGGGCGGACTTTACATTCTGCCTCCATTCGGCAACGTTGAAAGCACTCTTTACAGAGGCAGGATCGAGGCTCTTTATGGTGCGATGAGCTTTATCAAGCACTCAAGAGCTAAATATGTTATCCTTTCAGACTGCGACGTTGTAACCAATATTGATTACAAGCCTATCGTAGCGGCTCATATAGAGAGCGGTGCGGACATTACTGCTGTTGCACACACTGGCGTTTACAGCTCTGAGGATATCAAGACTTCAACTGTATTCAACGTTGACGCTGACAAGAACGTAACTTCTGTTCTTATCAATCCTGACATCAGCGGCACTTGCACGACTAGCCTTAATGTGTTTGTTATGTCAATGGATTTCCTTATTGAAACTGTTAATGACGCAATGGCTAGAGGAAATGTAAGCTTTGAGAGAAATATTCTTCAGGAGAAGTGCAGAGAGCTTAAGATAAAGATCTACGAGTACGATAACTATTTCAGCAAGCTCAACAGCCCTGAAAGCTACTTAAAGTCAAACATGGCTCTGCTTGAACCTGAGAATGCACGCAAGCTGTTCGTTCCAAAGCGTTCTATCTACACAAAGGTAAGCGACAACGCTCCTGTTAAGTACGATCTGGACAGCAAGGTATCAAATTCTCTTATTGCTGACGGCTGTATCATAGAGGGCGAGGTAGAGAACTCTGTACTGTTCAGAGGCGTTAAGGTAGGCAAGGGTGCAAAGGTCAAGAACTGTATCCTTATGCAGGGCACTGTTGTTGGTGACAATGCTGAGCTTAATTATCTTATCACAGACAAGAACGTTTCTATCTGTGAAAACCATATCCTTACAAGCTCGCCACAGTATCCTATGTATGTAGGAAAGGGAGCTTCTGTATAAAAAGGTCGCAATGACTTAGGAAAGAGGGTTCGGATATGAACATACTTTATACTGCAAGTGAGGCTTTGCCTTTTATTGCTTCAGGTGGATTGGCTGATGTTGCAGGCTCACTGCCTGCGGCTATCAATGCCGAGGGTCACGATTGCAGAGTCGTGATACCTTATTACAGCTCCATCAGGCAGGAGCTTAAGGACAAGCTGACATATGTTACGAATTTCACTGTGCCGGTGGCATGGAGGAATCAATACTGCGGCGTTTTTACAGGCGTTGTGAACGGAGTGACTTATTATCTTTTGGATAATGAGTATTACTTCCAGAGAAACGGTCTGTATGGCTTTTATGATGATGCTGAGAGATTTATATTCTTCTCAAGGGCAGTTCTCGAACTGCTGAGATACATCGACTTTAAGCCGAATGTTATAAACGCCAATGACTGGCAGACGGCACTTGTTCCTGTTTATTATGATATTTTCTACCGCTATCAGCAGGGTTATGAGGATATCAAGACGGTATTTACCATACACAACATTCAGTATCAGGGACAATATGGCTTAGAACTTATCAACGATATTATGGGCATTCCGCTTTATCATACGGATCTGCTTTCATATGACGGTGATGTGAACTTTATGAAGGCCGCTATTGAAACGGCTGACAAGGTGACGACAGTTTCGCCAAGCTATGCTTGGGAGATACTTGATCCATGGTATTCACATGGTCTTGACAGGGAGCTTGTGAACAAGCAATACAAGCTTTGCGGAATACTTAATGGTATAGATCAGAAGATCTATGATCCTGCAACTGATCCTGTTATTGCTAAGAATTATAGTTTGAATGACAAGACGGGCAAGGCTGTTTGCAAGCACGCTTTGCTCAGCGAGCTTGGCATGGCACATGGAAAAGAGCCTGTTATCGGTATCGTAACGAGATTTGTTTCACACAAGGGTCTTGACCTTATCAAGTATGTGTTTGAGGACATCATTAGGCTTGGCTGCAAGTTTGCTATTCTTGGTTCGGGCGAGAAGATATACGAGGACTTTTTCAGCGAAATGCATTATCGTTATCCTGACAGAGTGGGTCTGACCATTGGTTTTGTGCCTGAGCTGTCCAAGAAGATATACGCTGGTGCGGATATGTTCCTTATGCCGTCGCAGAGCGAGCCTTGCGGTTTGGCTCAGATGATCGCTCTGAGATATGGTACTATACCTATCGTAAGAGAGACAGGCGGTTTGAGAGACAGTATCCATGATGCAGGCGACAAGAATGGAAACGGCTTTACTTTCAAGTCTTACAATGCACATGATATGCTTGACGCTGTTGTTAGAGCCAGGGCATACTATGATGACAAGATGAAGTGGGGCAGGCTTGTGAACACTGCGCTCAAGCAGAATTTCAGTTGGACAAAGTCCGCCAAGGATTACATTGCACTTTACAACGACATTCACTAAACACCAATATCCGTTTATTTTGCCTGATAAACGGGAAAGACCGTCCCTTATCTTAGGGGCGGTCTTTTTGCATTTATATAAGTGTACGATCAATTGTACATTTATTTAGGAATTTGTCAACAAACTGAAAGCGGACAGGTATGTGCCTGTCCGCTTTGGTTTAATGCTGCTTTGTTCGCATTGCTTTCGCTTTTTCTTTCATTTTCTGACCCAAATAAGAGCCTATTTCCAACATTGCGGTGTATTTGTCGATACACACGATAACGTAAGATTCAGCGTATTTAGGAAATTTCAGGGTCAGCGGCCACATATGCTTGACTATCATATCCTCCTCACGCTTGCCTATCTCAAAATGCTGTTTCGCATTGTTGAGTGCGACCTTTGGGTGGGTCATTCCGTGAGGCATTTCGCCTTTTTTCTTCTCACGATCCCGCCAATCATAAAGAAACAGATCGTGAAGCAGACCTGCTCTTGCTGCGGATCTTGAATTTAGTCCCAATTTTCTGCAAACGAGATAGTTATAGTAGGATACATTGATGCAATGCTGATAGCAAGTCGTACTATAGTGATGACGAAAATTTTTCATTTCGTTTACAACATCGCTGTCAAGCAGGTCCTTTACAAACTCAAAATACTCCTTAGCTTCCTCGGAATTTTCAATGGAATATCTTGAACCGAAAGCCTTTGACATTTGCATGACCTCTTTTCGATAACTTATATGCAGGCGGCAATTTTGCTGCCCTTTTTACGGTTGGTGACTAATGTTTACCCCATAAGTTACCCCATTCAAGTTTGTTTTACCAAACTTACATTAACATTATAAACTTTTTTGTTCAAAATGTCAATAGGGAATGTATAACAATTTTATTACAAAAAATATCGGGCTGTCTGTGTTAGCATAGCAGTCCGATAAAAAATTGGATATCAGTAGTATTTTTCGTCATAAAATTGGGGGATAAAATCTTTGGCGGCCGAGGTGCGGCTTTGGACAAAACCCTCAAAACCGTATTTGTTCACGGCGTCAATGACGGTGTTATACTCGAAAGTTGATGTCTTACGGCAAAGCTCTTTGTAGTCAAAGGCTTTATACACGGGGGTGAACTGGCTCATAAGACTTATCATTATTTCGTTTTTGGAAAAATTTTTGCCTAGCCACTCCATAAGCTTTATGGAGTCTTTACGGTGGGTAGGGAGGACAAGGTGGCGGACTATTGTGCCGCTCTGCATTATGCCCTTTTCGTCAAAGGTTGGCTTGCCTGAAAGCTCCGCCATTTTATGTATTGAAGCAGCGGCGTTTTCAAAATAGTCTGCGGCTTTGGAATATTTATCCGAAAGTGTAGAATCAAAATATTTAAGGTCGGGTAGAAATATCTGCACATAGCCACGAAGAAGCTCCAGCGTTTGGGGCTTTTCATAACCGCCGCTGTTATAGACCACGGGGATAGTGAGCTTATCTTTACAGAGGTGGAGCACTTTGATTATTTGCGGAACGAAATGGGTGGGATTGACGAGGTTTATGTTGTTTGCGCCCATTGATTGAAGCCGCAGAAAAGTGTCTGCAAGTTCTTGTTCGGTAAGCTCAAAGCCTTTGCCCTCAGCGGATATTTCGTAGTTCTGGCAGAAACAGCATTTCAGGCAGCAGCCTGAGAAAAATACTGTGCCTGAGCCTTTTGTGCCGCTGATACAAGGCTCTTCCCACATATGAAGCTCGGCTCGGGCTATCCTTACTTTGGCAGTTTCACCGCAGAAGCCTTTATGCTCGTATCGATTCACTTTGCACTCTCTTGGGCAGAGGGTACAGCTTTTTAGAATATCGTTCATGCCGCTGTGTCAACTCCGCCTATTTTGGTGTAGGAGTCAGAGGATAGGTCGCCTGATGAGTCTGCGTTTTTGTCAAGCGGGATCTCAAACTGGAATGAATCTGTTATCCAATCGTCATTCTGGAAGCAGGCAGTGAACGTGGTGCGCTTTGAATCGGCTGGGACGAGGAACTTGATCGTATAGGTCATATCGTCGTCGTAGTCGCTTTCACCGGGGAAGAAGTTGTTTGAGAAAAATGAATTATCGTTTTCGTCATAGGCGGTGTTGTAGGCAAAGGTGAATTTTACCTGTCTGTTGCTATCGCTGATATTAACATCAAGGTCGAGGTCTATTTCCCATACTGTGTCACCGCTTATAATACCGCCTGAAAGGGAGTTCCTTTCCTCATCGGTCAGGTCGCTTACTTTGCGTTCGGTGAGGGTATAGCCTTGATACTGAACGCTGTAGGTACCGTCCTCAGCGTCTTGCGCTACATAGAGGTTGGAATGGTCGGTGTAGTCATCTTCGGCTTCGCTATAGGTATCATCATAATCGTAGTCATAGTCATAGTCGTCATATCTGTCGGAGATGAGCTTGCTTGAAAAAAAGCTAAAAAGTGTGGGGATAACGGACATGAGGATAATGATTATAACAACGGCGGTGACGCAGCCTTTGCCGCCATTCTTTTTGTTAGAGTGGTTTATGTTCGTGGCGTTGAAGCTATAGGAGCTGTTGTTTGGCCGGTTATAGCTTGTACGCTGTTGGCTGTAGTTATTGAGGGCGGCAAGCTTTTCGGCTCTTGAAGCTGAATAGCTTGGGGGAGAGGTCGGGTTTTTAGGTGGGGTATAGGTGCTTTGGAAATTCTCGTCCCTTGATTCCTCTTTACGTTCCTCGGAAACGAAATCGTTCTTTTCTTCTTTGAAGGTGTCGTTTTCAGACTGACCGAACCAGCCGTCCTGCTCATTATCGGCACGGAGATCATGAGAGTGCAGGTCACCTGAAAAGCTGTTACAGCTTATATCCTCGTCACGGGCTGTGAAGCACTCAGGACAAATTATCTCATCGTCGCTTTTAAAGCGGTATCCGCAAATTCTGCATTTATTTCTGCTCACTTATTTCACCTCATTAATATACAAATTCCCAGCCCTGCTTTACAGGCTGACAAACGCACTTATAGCTCCAGCCTGACAGCTTTTCTGCGGCTGTTTGTGCGGAAGCGATATCGGGGAAAACTCCAAAAACGGCTGAACCGCTTCCTGTCATAAGGGCGGAGAGAGCTCCGCTGTTTTTAAGCTCATGCACTGCATGAGCTATCTCCTCACGGTCGGCGGCATATTCCAGCACATTGAAAAGGTTTGAGCATATGCCGAAAAGCTTTCCGCCGCCGATATATCTCAGCAGGACGTCCATATTACAGCGTTTTGGGTTTGAAATGCTGTCATACTTTTTGAAAGCTTCGGGGGTGGAGATACCCACGTCAGGTTTTATTATGACGAAAGCGCAGTCGGGTGAGGGCAGGTTGCTCATTATTTCGCCAACGCCCTGACAGAGCCTTGTGCCGCCTGTAATACAGAAAGGCACGTCTGCACCCAGAGCCACGCCTATGGAGCAGAGCTGTTCATCGGTGAGCCTTGTATCGAACATGAAGTCCAAGGCTCGAAGGGTAGCGGCGGCGTCTGCACTTCCTCCGCCCATGCCGGCTTGTGAGGGGAGGTTTTTCTCCACATTCACTGTTATTTTACAGCCGAAGTCAATATGGGTGAAGTCGGCAAAGGCATGGTAGGCTTTGGTGATGATATTATCCTCGCCTTTTGGAAAGCTGTCAAGTTTGCAGGTCAGCTCTATGCCATCGCCCTCAGAGAGGGTGAAATCCAGGAGGTCGAAGCAGGACACTGACTGCATGACAGTATTTAGCATATGGTAGCCGTCATCACGTTTACCAACGATATCCAATGCAAGATTTATTTTTCCGTAGGCTTTTATTTTTAAATTACTGCACGTTACCATTTTTGATATCCTCTAAAAATTCTCCGATACGTTTGATAGCCTCTCTCAGGTGGTTAAGGGAATAGGCGTAGGAGACACGCACATAGCCCTCTCCGCACTCGCCGAAAGCATCTCCCGGCACGACGGCTACCTTTTTGGTGTACACAAGTTTTTCGCAGAAGTCGGTGCTTGTCATGCCTGTGCTTTTGATACAAGGGAAAACATAGAATGCGCCTTGTGGTGCAAAGCATTTAAGACCAAGCTTATTGAAAGAATCCACCACAAAGCGACGGCGGATATTATACTCGTTACGCATGGCATCTATATCCTTCTGACAACTGTGCATGGCAACGATAGCGGCATACTGGCTGACAGTAGGGGAGGACATGATAGCATACTGATGAAGCTTGAGCATTTGGGACACTATCTCTTTTGGTCCGCCAAGGAAGCCAAGCCGCCAGCCTGTCATTGCAAAGCTTTTGGAAAAGCCGTTTATGACGATAGTACGCTCACGCATACCCTCTATTTCTGCGATAGAGCAATGCTTGCCTGAATATGTAAGCTCGGAATATATCTCGTCTGAGGCTATCATGATATTGGTATCTTTAAGCACCTTTGCGATAGCTTCAAGATCTTCACGGCGCATTATCGCACCTGTTGGGTTATTAGGATAGGGCAGGACAAGGAGCTTGGTTTTGTCGGTTATTTTTTCACGAAGCTCGTCTGCTGTAAGTCGGAACTCGTTTTCTTCCTTTGTTTCTATGACCACTGGAACACCGCCGCACAGGGAGACGATAGGACGATAACAGACAAAGGACGGTTCGACTATAAGGACTTCATCACCGGGTTGGATAAGGCATCTTATGGTAAGGTCGATAGCTTCAGAGCCGCCAACGGTGACGATTATTTCCTTATTAGGGTCATAGCTTGTGTGGATAGTACGCTGAAAATACTTGGCTATCTCTTCACGGAGAGCGATCAGACCTGCGTTTGCGGTATAGCAGGTCTTGCCTTTTTCAAGGGTAGAGATAGCTTCCTGACGTATGAGCCACGGAGTTTTGAAGTCAGGCTCGCCAACACCAAGGGAGATAACGCCCTCCAGCTGCTGTGCGATATCGAAAAATTTTCTGATACCTGAGGGCTTCATTTCCTTTATGGCAGGGCAAAGCACTTTATTATAATCTATCATGGGGAGATCAAACCTCTTTCGTCTTTATCGTCTGTGCTTATCATAATGCCGTTGTCTTTATACACCTTGAGCACGAAGTGTGTGGCGGTGGACTGGACGGCGTCGATAGTGGCAAGTCTTTGAGAAACGAACTGGGAGATATCCCTGATGTTTGCACCGTTCACGGCAACGATTATATCATAAGCACCTGACATAAGGCGGACGGACTCCACCTGCTCATAGCTTGCAATCTGGTTTGCTATCTCGTCAAAGCCTGACTGTGACTGTGGGGTGACTTTAAGTTCTATAAGAGCGAAAACTGAATTAGGGTCATAGGCACTTTCGTCAACGATCGCGGAATAGCCCTTTATTACGCCGTCTTTTTCAAGCTTGGCGATATCCGCCGCCACCTGTTCTTCTGACTTATCGAGAAGAACGGCAAGCTCGCTGTTTGTGATACGGGCGTTGTTTTTCAGTAATTTTATAAGCTGATCCATAAATAAACCTCCTTTAAGATTTACAAATATACATTATATATTATAACATATTATCTGTATGAACGCAAGTATTGTGATGTAAGAAGTGAGTAATTTATCTGTCAGAATAGACAAAGGGGAGGGGGTGGGGTTAGGCAGGGTAACAAATTTTGGGGTGCGGG